>Ga0164290_1000680_pt1 | contig 92591 bp, 72 predicted proteins | sample Micstemetagenome_FD_108782 | JGI IMG/M metagenome (GOLD analysis project Ga0164290, IMG submission 108782) | Contaminated culture microbial community from soil near Moab, Utah, USA - Microcoleus steenstrupii SON62 (Illumina Assembly) | ecosystem: Environmental > Terrestrial > Soil > Soil crust...
GGCGTCGTGCCGATCACGTACGCGACGACCGCGCCCGCCCCGAGGAGCAGCGCGATGACGGCGAGCGCGATGACGAGCCCCGAGCCCCCTCCGCGTTTCTTCGGGGCGCGCGTGGGCGCGTCGTACGAAGGCGCCGGGCTGGAGGGATGCGCGATGTGCGGGACGGGCTGAACGGCGAGCGCACGCGGATCGATCGGCGCGGCGCGAACCGTTCCCGTCCCCGGGCGCTGCGCGTTCGGCGCGGCCGAGCCATGCGCGTGCAGCGCGCCTTCCGCGGGCGCGCCCATCATCGTGCCGGTGTCCACCTCCTGCTTCGGGGCCGCGGCCTGAGGAGCGGGCGCGGGCGCCGGCATCTGCGCCTGCGGGACCCGCGCGGTGCCAGCCCGCTTCGAGCCGACGGCGCTCTCGAGCGCGAGGCGCATCTCGGTCGCCGACGCGAACCGCAGCTCCGGGCGCGGAGCCATCGCTCGGTGAACGAGGCCCGCGATTTCCGGCGGCACGTTCGGCGCGACATGGACGAGCGGGGTGACCTCGCCGCGTTCGACCTTGAGGACCACGACGCGCGGGTCCTCGCCGGACGCAGGCGTGTGCCCGGAGAGCATCTCGTAGAGCATCACGCCGACGGCATAGAGGTCGGCGCGCACGTCGACCTTGTCGGCCGAGTACGCCTGCTCCGGTGCCATGTACTCGGGCGTGCCCATCAGCATGCCGGCGACGGTCAGGTTCTTCGTGGCCCCCGGTGTGCCCTGCTTCAGCTTCGCGATGCCGAAGTCGATGAGCTTCAGCACCGGCCGGCCGCCCTCGAACGTGACGAACACGTTGTCGGGCTTGAGGTCGCGGTGGATGACGCCGAGCGAGTGCGCGGCCTCGAGCGCCTGGAGGATCTGCAGCGCGTACTCGCACGCGGTTCCGACGGAAAGCGTGCGCTCCCGCTTCACGACGCTCGAGAGCGTCTCTCCCTGGAGGAGCTCCATGACGAGGTACGCGATGCCGTCGGGCGTGCTCTCGACGTCGGTCACGTGGACGACGTGCGGGCTGCGGATCTGGGCGGACACGCGCGCCTCTTGCAGGAAGCGCTCGACGAGCCCGGCCCGGCGCGCGAGGTCCGAGTGCAGGACCTTGATGGCTACGTGCGTGCCGAGCCGGAGGTGCTCGGCCTCGTAGACCGATCCCATCCCGCCGTCGCCGAGCAGGCGCAGCAGCTTGTACTTGGAGCTGACGACCTGCCCGACCGCGACCACGGACGGGTTTCTATCATACTGGGACCTGTGGAGAGACGCGGCCTGGCTCACGGGTGAAAAGGCTCCTTCTTGCCTTCTCGTCGTCTGACGTCCGCGCTCGGAAAGCGGTTCCGGCGGCCGCGACATTCCCCGTAAAGATGCGTAAAGCGGGCCAGCGCCGGCCGCGCTCAGGCAGCGTGTCGCGCTTCCGTGATCGAGATGCGGCTGACGTGCAGGAGCTCGGACGCCGTATCCGCGTCTTCGATCGCCGCGAACATCGGGACGAGCCGCTCCTCGTCTCCCCCGCCGAACGCGCCGCTCGGGGAGAATGCTCGCGCCTGCGGACCGTCGAGGACCAAGAAGAGGTCGCGACGCGCATCGCCATCGCGCCACGGCGCGGTAATCACGTACGCGATGCGCTGACGGTCGAGGTGGAGCTCCTCGTTCCCGCGTCGGATGAGCACGCGCCGGTCGGTCACGAAGTACCGCGTCGCACGCGCGAGCCGGATCGGCCGGAGGAGCGCGGCGTAGCCGATCCACACCGCGACGCTCGTGAGGAGGAGCACCGCGAGCGCGACGCCCCCGACGAGCAGGCCCGACGTCACCGGCGAGAGCAGGTGCTGGCGAACGACGCGCGCGACCGGCGGCGCGGCGCGCCAGATGACGTTGACCGCCGCGCCCGCGACGGCCGCTCCACCGATCGCGGTCGCATACCGGCGCGTCGTCCAACGCGACGCGCGCGGGAACGCGCTCCAGAGCACGCGCTCGCCGTCGTCGAGACGCTGCGCAAGCGGCCTCGTGCCGTCGCCGAGGGGCGCGCTCGGCGTGAGGCCCCGCACGATGGCCCAGAGGCGATCCGGCGCTTCGACGTCGGCGAGCGTGAGGCTCAGCGTGCGCCGGAGAGCGCCGGTCGGCACGGCCCGCTCGAGGACCAGATCGCCGACGCCGGGGACGCGCTCGTTCCAGCGGATGACGGCGTAGCTGATCGCGTTGCGGTCGATCGTCCGGCGCAGACGTCCGCGCTGCCAGATGACGTGCTTCTCGGTGATCGTGTAGCGCGCTGACGCGCGGAACCAGAGCGGCAGACGCCACGCGGAGAGCGCAATCGCGGCGCACCAACCGGAGAAGAGCAGCAGGCTGCCAACCGGTTGACGGAGGCCCGTCGCGACGACGACGGCGAACGCCAATGCGACGACGGAAACGGTCGCGCTGACGACGGCGGCGACCTTGAAGATGAGCGGAACCCGCAGCGTTTTCGGGCCGCCGGTCCAGACGACCTCTTCGCCGTAGAGAGAGTCACGCTTCATCGTGGTCACACGGCCGAGGTGAGCAAGAAGGGCGCCACGCGCCGGCCAGCATCGACCAGCTTGGGCCCGAACCTCGCGACTGGCAATACGCGCGGGGGTGCCGAAAGGTGTGCCCGCGCTCTTCGCGTCCGCGTTCGCCGCTCAGCGAGGCAGCGGAAGAGCCGCGTTTCGGCGGCGCGGGCCGCGAGCTGCCGCCGCGCGAAGCAGGCGATCACAGAGCTCCGGCATCGCGAGGCCGGCGACCGCGGCGGCTTCGGGATAGAGGGACGTGTCCGTGAATCCGGGCATCGTGTTCACTTCGAGGAGCGTCAGGGCGCGATCGCGCGGAGCCGTGTCGTCGACGACGAAGTCGACGCGCGAGAGATCCCGGCAGCCGAGCGTGCGATGTGCCGCGACGGCGACCTCCTGGATGCGAGCCACGATGTCTGGCGCGAACGGCGCAGGGCAGAGGTGCTCGCTCCGCCCCGGCGCGTAGCGCGCTTCGTACGTGTAGAACGCATCTTTCGAGGCGCGGATCTCGGTCGGCGGCAGCGCGCGCGCCGAAGCGCTGCCGTCGTCGAGCACGCCGCACGTGACCTCGCGCCCGCGCGCGAAGCGCTCGACGAGGGCGACCTCGTCGACCTGCCATGCCGCCTCGATGGCGGCTGCGAGAGCCTCGGCCGAGACGCCGTCGTCGAACCGAGCGACGCCGATCGCCGACCCGTTCGAGCAAGGCTTCACGACGACGCGCTCGCCGACGGCGCGGAGCGCCTCCGCGGCGACCGCGTGCGGGTCTTCTCCGCGCGCAGCAGCGAGCGAGGGGGCGATCGGCAACCCGGCGGCGCCGAAGAGGACCTTCGCCGCGCGCTTGTTCATGGCGAGCGCCGACGCGAGCACGTCCGAGCCGACGTACGGCAGGTCGAGCACCTCGAGGAGGCCTTGCAGCGACCCGTCTTCACCGACCGCGCCGTGCGAGACCGGGAACACCACGTCGAAGCGCCCGGCGCGTAGCGCCTCGGCGAGCGCCGCGTCGAGCTCGAGACGCGCGACGCGGTGCCCGGCAGCCTCCAGCGCGCGCGCCACGCTCGCGGCAGACGCGCGGCTGACCTCGGCCTCGGACGAGGGGCCGCCCTGGACGACGGCGACGGAGAACAGCGCGCCGGCGGGCGTGCTCACGTCGGCACCACGGACCCGGCCGACTTCGAGAAGTCGACGAGCTCGAGACCGAGCTTCTGCGAGACATCGAAGATCTTCGGGTCTCGATAGAACTCACCGAAGACGATCTTCACGATCCCGGCGTTCGCAATGAGGCGGAAGCAGCCCCAGCACGGAGACGCGGTCACGTAGATCGAGGCGCCCTCGATGCGCATCCCGTTCCGCGCGGCCTGGACGATGGCGTTGGCCTCCGCGTGCACCGTCCGGACGCAGTGCCCCTCCTCCATGAGGTGGCCCTCGTCGTCGCAATGCGCGAGGCCGCGAACGGAGCCGTTGTAGCCCGTCGCCAGGATCGATTTGTCTCTGACGATCACCGCGCCGACGTGCTTCCGATCGCAGGTCGAGCGCGTCGCGACCTCCTTCGCGATGTTCATGAAGTACTCGTCCCAGGACGCGCGCTCTCTCGCCATGCGCCGTGTCTACGGCGCTCGCGTCCGCCGTGCAACGCCGAGCCGCCGCGGTTTTCCGTGGAACGTTTGTTTCTCCGGCGCCGCGGACGCGAGGTATCCTCGCCGTATGGGAGGCGGGAAGCTCCACGGGAGCCTGGCGCTCGTGTTGTCGGCGTCGTTGCTCGCGCCGTCGGTGGCGCTCGCGCAGCGAGGCTCGAAGCCCGCCGCTGCGCCACTCGTCGCGCCGGCCGACGTCGAGACGGCGGAAGCCCTGTACGCGAAGCTCGACTACGAGCAGGCGAGCTCGGTCGCCGAACGCGTCGTTCGGAAGAACGGGCTCACGCACGACCAGCTCGTCCGCGCGTACCGCGTCCTCGCCGTCACGTACGCGGTGCTCGACAAGGAGGAGCAGGCGCGCGACGCGTTCCTCCAGCTCCTCGTCTACGACCCGGACTACCAGGTCGATCCGAATCTCGGTCCGAAGGTGAACACGCCGTTCATGGAGGCGCGCGGCGCGTATCGCTCGCTGCCGTCCAAACCGGGGATCGAAGCGTCTGCCAACGTGTCGACGAGCGGCGGCACGCTCCGCGTGACGACGCGCGACCCGACGCGCATCGTGAAGCGCGTGAACGTCGGCTACCGCTGGACCTCCTCGGGCGACTACACGATCACGCAGGTGAGCCCGGGCGAAGCGGCCGCGGTCGAGGTCGCTGCGGCGCCGCAAGGGCGGACGCGCCTCGACTTCTACGTGCAGGCGCTCGACGAACGCGACAACGCGGTCCTCGAAGCGGGCAATCCGCAGGTCCCGAAGAGCGCCTTCGCCGAAGCGGGCGGCGGAGGAGGAGCGCGCGGCGACGGGAAGACGACGAAGAGCGAAGGCGGCTCGGTGTTCTCGAGCCCGTTCTTCTGGATCTTCGCGGGCGCGGCCGTCGCAGGCGGTGGGACGGCGCTCTTCTTCGCGCTCCGTCCCGAGGACCCGACGACCAGCGTCGCGCTGACCCCGTCGATTCGCTGCGGCGCCGAGCGCTGCAACTAGCCTAGCCGCTCAGCGGCGCGTGCACTCTTTCGCGCACGCGGCGCTGACCGACGTGCAATCGGTCTCCGGCACGGGCTGTCCGACGTCGACGAGCGCAAGGTCGACGTCGAGGAGCGGATCTCCCTCGCCGAACGTCTGCACGACGCAACCGATGAGGAAGTCCTGCGCCCCTCGCTGCCCGATCGCGAGGACGGCCTTCTCGCCGTAGTCGATGGTGATCGAGCGACGCCCCTGCAAGAGCTCGCAGATGTTGCCGAGCGTGCCTTCCGCGATCGGGCGCTGCGGGTCCCGCCGCTTGCGACCTTGGATGAGGCTCTGGCAGTACGTCGACCGCTGGCCGGCGGGCGGCCCGTCGAAGACGAGGAGCTGCACGGAGTCGGTCGCGACCGCCGCCTGCGTCGACGGGAACGTCAGCGTGTAGCTCGCCGTAGCCGGGCCTTCCGCAGGTGCGGTGCAGGCCAGCGCGGCGACGGAAAGCGCGAAGACGCCAGTGATGCCGCGCGCGACCTTCGACGTGTGACCACCCCTCATGGCCGGCGAGTATCGCAGAGTCATTGCACCGTGCCCAAGAGCTCGTCGAGGGAGAAGCGGCCGACGGTGCGGTAGTCGACCTTCTTGTCCGCCGTGCGGTACGCCTGCCAGACGATGAAGCCGCCCTTCACGTTGCCGTTCGACTCGAAGTCGACCGCGCCGGATGCGCCTTTGTAGTCGATGTCGATGCCGTCTTTCGCGGCCTGCAGCGCAGCGCCGACCTGCGCGGGCGTGTACGGGGTACCGGGCTTCGACGAGACCTGCACGAGCGCATCTCGGATCGCCGCGCGGTCGGTGGTGTTGCCGACGCGCTGGATGGCGAGCGCGATGAGCACCGCGGCGTCGTACGTATTCGCCGCGAATGCCGGAGCATCGCGCGCGCCGAGCGGGAAGTACGACGAATAAAGCGTGCGGAACTCGTTGTACTCCTTCGTGCCGGGCTGCGTGTCCGGGTTCGTGCCGTACACGCCCTCGGCCGCGTTCGGAGACGTCGGATCCGCTTCGTCCTGACGACCGCGCGTCAGGAACCCGTCCGTGTACATGCCGTCGGTGCCGATCCAGAAGAAACCCGATCCGAGTGTCGCGTAGCGCGGGTCTGCCTTGAATTCGGCGATGAACGCGGTGCCGACGTCGTCGTAGGCGATGAGCGCGAGGCACTGCGGCTGCTTCGGGTAGAGGCGCCCGATGACGTCGGCGTAGCTCGCCGTCGCCTGCACCGCGATGCGCTCGCGCGCCACGATGGGCGAACCGCCGTTCTGCTTGGGGTAGTTCTTCTCGATGACGTCGGCCATCGAGTTGCCGTACGCGTTGTCGACGTTGACGATGGCGAGCTTCGAGCACGTCGACGGAGGCGCGCTGCCGTCGACGACCGCCGGCGGCCCCGCATCCGCGAGGCCGTTCGGCGTCAGCTGCGCGAAGCGGAGGACGGCGGCGCCCTGGAAGTCGTCGGCCGGGGTCGTCCGGAACAGCCAGCGGTCGCTCGTGTCCTGGATGTTCGTGAGGTCGACCGACGTGGCGGACGGCGAGATCTGGATCATCTTCGCGCGCGCGTAGATCTCGTGCGTCTTCACGACCTGCTGGCTGCCGATCGGCCCGATCACCGCGACGGCGCCGCGGGCGGCGAATCCGTTCGCGACGCCCTCGACGATCCCGCGCTCTTCGTCGCTCTGGTCGTCCTGGATGTCGAACTCGACCGGGCGACCGAGGACGCCGCCTGCCGCGTTGATTTGTCCCTCGGCGACGCGCACCGCGTCGCGGAGCGGGCTCGCGAAGGCCGCGAGACCGTTCGTCAGGCCGAACGAAACACCGATGACGATCGGCGCGCCCGCGGCGGGCTTCGGCGCCTTGTCGGCGCAGCCCTCGATGGACACCGCGGCAGTGCTGGCGATGCACGCGCCGAGAGCGACGAGGCCAAGCGCAGCGACGCGCCTCGTCGCGGCATGCACACGCATGCGGCGAGACGTGGCTTTGCGGTCACGGGGCGTCGATGAAGCACGCATGGTCCCCTCCGAGGGCAAGACCGGAGGACACGCGTTTCGGCGCACCTTCCGGGCGATCCATTATGCCGCCTCTCGGGGCGGATCCGCTACTTCCGGCATCGCGGTGGGCGCTGCGCGGGCGCCGCTGGCGCGCGCTACTTGAGGCCGAGATTGCGCGTGACGGTCTCGCCGCTCTTGATGGTGACCGACGTCGACTGCTTCAAGCCTTGCTCCGCGTTCTCGAAGACGAGCGTGTGTGAGCCGGGCGAGAGCGGGACCTTGTTGCACGGCGTCGCGGGGCAGATCACGCGTCCGCCCTCGCTCACCTTCGACCACGGATACGAGCTCAGCGTCACGAAGCCCGGCTCTTCCTTCTCGGGCGTCGGAGGCGGCGCAGCGACCGGCGAATGCGCGGGCGGAGGCGCGGGACGCGTCACCGGAGGCGGCGGGTTCCGCACGGCCGTCGTCTTCGGCGTCGCGGCGGTCGCCGGCGTCGTGGCCGCGGTGGTCGACGTCGTCGTGGGCGGCGAGGCGGACGTCCCGTCCGTCGGCGACACCGGAGGCGCATCGCCCGCGCGCGTGCCGGGCGAAGATCCCGTGGGCGCGCTCTGCAGCGTCGTCGCCGGTGCGTCGTTGCTCGCGGACTCTTTGTGCGGGCGGTCGCGAAGACCGAGCACCACGATGAGGAGCGCGGCGAGCGCGAAGAAGCCGACCGCGACCACGATGAGGAGCGCGTTGTTGTTCTTCGGCTGCGGCTGCGCGTACGGCATGCTGCCGCCGGTCATCGAGTGCCCCTGCATGCCGGGGTACTGCGAGGGGATCGACCCCATCCCGTAGTTCGGAACGACACCGCTGCCCGACCCGCTTCCGCTATGGCCGAGGCGAAGGAGCTGACCGCTCACGTTCGCGCCGGACTGCTCCATGCGCCGCAGCGATTCGGCGGTGAGCGCCTGCAGCTCCTGGGTGCTCGACGCATTCGTGATCGCCGCCATGTGCCGCTGGATCTGGCGCTGCACTTCTTCGCGGACGCTCGCGAAGAGGTGCTGCATCTTGCGGCCGACGTCGTCTTGGCGCGCGGTGCGAGGCTGCGCAGCGAGCCAAGCCTCGAGCGCATCGCGCATCTCCGCCGCCGACTGCCAGCGGTACTGCGGGTCCTTCTCGAGTGCGCGCGCGACGATCGCGTCGAGCTGTGGGTCGATGTTCGGCACCACCGCGGACACGCGCGGGATGGGCTCGTTCATCAGCTTGTGCAGCGTGTTCGCGGCGCTCTCCCCGGTCATGAGGCGCTGACGCGCGAGCAGCTCCCAGAGCACGATGCCCATCGCGAAGAGGTCGGCGCGCTGGTCGATGCGCCCGCCCATCGCCTGCTCCGGGCTCATGTACGCGACCTTGCCCTTGAGGACGCCGACCTCGGTCTCCGTCGACGAGAGGGCCGCTTTCGCGATGCCGAAGTCGACGAGCTTCGTGTGCCCGTCGTACGTGACGAAGATGTTGTGAGGGCTGACGTCGCGATGGATGATCCCGAGCGGGCGCCCGTCGTAGTCGCGGAGGTCGTGCGCGTAGTGCAGACCCGAGAGCGCGTCGGCGACGATGCGCGCGCCGACCTCGGCCTCGACTCCTTCTTTTCGACGGAGCGCTTCCTTCAGCACCTTGTTGAGGGACTGGCCCTCCAGGTACTCCATCGCGATGAAGTAGATGCCGTTCTGCTCACCGACCTCGTACGTGTGCACGATGTTCGGGTGATTGAGGCGCGCCGCGAGCCGCGCCTCGTCGAGGAACATGTTCCGGAACGCCGGCTCTTCGGCGAGCGCCTGGCGGAGGCGCTTGATCACCGCGAGCTTGTTGAATCCCATCTGCCCGCGCGCAACGGACAGGAAGACGTCGGCCATGCCTCCGCGTCCCAGGCTCGCGAAGAGCTGGTACTTTCCGAACGCGGTCGTGGGAGTTCCTTCGATCTGCGCCTCGACGCTGGATCGCGGGTCCCGGGCAGCCCCGATCATCCGAGGTATGGAGTATCTGTCCGGGAGGGGTCGGTCAAGGAGCGCACCCTGTGGGATCCGCGGCCGGACCGCCGCTCTCGGCGATGACGCAGAGCGTGAGAGCCGAAGCTCGTCAGCGGCGGACGGTCGTCGGTTTCGGCGAGGTCGGCGGCGTCGTCGCGAAGGCCAGCTCGTCGAGCAGCACCGTCGTATCGAACACGCCGTCGCCCGAGTCCCAGAGCGCGAACCGGAGGGTGACGACCGAGCCGCCCGTCACCGGCACGGTCGTGCGCAGCCAGCCAGTGGCCGCCTTCCCCTCGAAGCCCGTGCCGGCGAGCGGCGCCTCGCCGAGCGGGCACGCGAAGGTGATGCCGTGGTGAACGCCGGGTGCGCACGCGCCCAGGAACGACGCGGAGCTCGCAGAAACGAGGTTCCCGTCGGGGTCGAACACGATGCTGCCGTCCGCCGCGCCCACGGGCTTCGGATCCATGGTCACGCCGAAGACGTCGGCAAACTCCGAGCAGACGTACTCGCCGTAGTCGGACGTGAAGAGCTGGTGCGAGAACGAGAGCGCGCGCGCGTCTGCCGGCACGCGCACCCGCAGCTCGAACATGACGCCGTCGTGAGGCGCGCCGAGCGTCACGCCTGGGCACGCCACCGACGGACGCGCGAGCCCCGGCGTCGCCGCGTGCGTGTACTTCTTGTCGAGGCCCTGGTCGTCGTCGACGTACCCCGGATCCGACGGGCCGCGGGCCGCGCCCGTCGACAGCGCGAGCATGGCCTTGCCCGCGACCGGCAGGGCCGCTCCGAGCTTCGCGAGGAGCCCGAACGACTCGGGGCGGCCCAGCGGCGTTCCGTCGGGCTTCACGAGGCGCGCATCGACGGCGCCCCACGCGCTTCCGTTGGCCGGAGCCTTCTTGCAGAGACCGAGCGCCTTGGCCGCCGCGAAGGGATCCGTGGCCGTCAGCGCGAGGCCGCTGTCGTCGCACGCCGTCTCGTCGGGATCCGCGGGCTTGCCGCCGTCCTTGTCCTTGCCTTTGTCGCCCTGCCCGTCGTCGCCGCCCGGCCCGGGCTCCGGCGCGCCCGGCTGCTCTGCCGCGCCGATGGGGTCCGTAGGGGCGGCGCCGCCGAAGATCGGATCATCGAGCTCCGTCGCACGCGCGCCGGAGCACGCGCCGGCGACCGAAGCGGTGACGAGAAGAGCGAGTGAGCTGCGGAACCGCATGGCGAAGACCCCCGTTGCCTTTGGGGGCGCGGCTATGCCACACGGTGCGCTTCGCCGCCAGATGCAACGGATCGCGCGTGAGCCGGCGCGCGATCCAGCGGAGCGGAGCGAGGCAACGCTCGCGTCCGCTCACCTCGCGTTCACTTCGGAATGGAGGGCTTCGTCTGCGTGCCGTCGGCTGCGTCGACCGACCAGGAGAAGTCATCGACCAGCGCGGTCGAGTCGAGGACGCCGTCGCCCTGATCCCAGACCGCCCACATGAGCGTGATCTCCTTGCCACGCACGGTGTCGACCGGCGCCGTCGTCGTGAGCCAGCCCGTCGCGGCGTGGCCCTCGAAGCCGGTGCCCTGGAGCGTCGACGGACCGAGCGGGCAGCTGAAGCTCTTGCCGCCGGCGTTCTGCGGCGCGCAGACCTGGAGAAGGCTGTTGTTGACGCTGATCGGGTTGCCGTCCTGGTCGAACGCGATGTTCCCGTCGGGCAGGCCCGCGGGCTTCGGGTCCATCATCGTGACGAAGAAGTCGTTGTACTCGTCGCAGATGTACCGCGGGAACTCGTACGTGAAGAAGTTCGTCTGGTACTTGAAGGACTTCGCGTTCGAGGGGACGCGGATCTTCACCTGGAGCGCCGCGCCGTCGTGCGAGCCGCTGCCGAACCCGAAGCCACTGCCGCTGCACGCCGGCGACTCCTTCGGGTAACCGGGGGGCGCGCCGTGGTTCGAGTTCTTGTCGTAACCGCTGACGTTCTTGTAGCCCGGGTCGGAAGGCTGACGCGCGGTGCCCGACGAGATCGCGAGCACGGTCGTGCCGGCCTGGGCCGCATTGACGCCGAACTGCGGGAGCACGCCCTGCGAGAGCGAGACGGTCTGGCTCGACCCATCGGGCCGCACCCACTTCGCCTCGACGACGCCCCACATCTTGTCGTCCGTCGCCTTCTTGCAGAGGCCGATCGCCTTGGCGCCGTCGAACGCGTCGGTGGCCTCGAGGGGCAGCCCGTTGTCGCAGTCGGTCGGCTCGTCGTCGGGCGTCCCGTTGCAGTCCTCGTCGATGCCGTTGCCCGGCACGTCGAACGCGCCGTTGTTGACGTTCGGATCGCACTCGTTGCAGTCGTACTTGAGGGGGAAGCCGTCGCCGTCGCTGTCGATGTTGGGATCGTTGCCCGGGTTGTTCCCCGCGCAGCCGGTGGCCGCGCCGCCTTCGCCAGAGATGAGCCCGCCGGACTCGCCGGGCGCGGCCGTGCCTTCGGTCGGGCTCGTGTCGGTCTCGAAGATCTGACGCTTCGCGCCCGCCGAGCAGGCGACGACGGAGATGGACGTGGCGAGGGCGACTGTGACCCCGAGGACGCGTACGACGTTCATGTTAGAGCCTCCGACTCCCACCCGCGCGCTCTCCCTGCGCTCGCGTGGAAGGCGGCCGATTTGGCATTTGTCGCGGACGCCTACGACCGCATTCGCCTTCCGAGACGCTCCTGTGCCGTCCTTTTGGCGGAGGGTGTACGAGATGTAATCTCGCGCGCTGCGGCGGCCTGCATCGATCGCGCGGCACGGTGCGCCTCGTGCGCGGTTGGCGGGCGAGCGCGGCTGCGCGAGCGTCGCTGTTGCCGCGACCGCGAGAGAGCAGTAATTCGCCGGCATGCAGATGCGGCGCATGCGGCGCTGGAGCCCGCGGCGGACCTTCGCCGTCGTGCTCTCGGTCGCGTTCCTCGTGCTCGGGGCGGCGGCATTCGCGGGTCCGGACGACCGCGCAGCCGCGGAGGCGACGCTGAAGGACGTCGAGGCGTCACCCAAGAAGGACGTCGCCGCGGAGCTCGTCGCGCGATCGCGCGCATCGCTCGAACGGGCCGCGCGCCTACGTAGCGGCGGAGACGAGCCGCGGGCGCGCCTCGCCGACGCGCTCGCGCGGACGTGGGCGGAAGCCGCACGCGACGTGGTTCGCGCCGTCGACGTGGAGGAGCGCGCACAAGCCGCCCGCCGCGCCGCGACCGACGCGGGCGCGACGGCAGAACGCGAGCGCGCGCTCCTCGAAGAAGGCATCGCGCAGAGCGGGCGCATCCGCGCGCAGCTCGAGGCCGCCGAGAAGGAGACGAAGGAGACGCCCGCGCGGACGAGCACGGCGGCAAACACCGATGCGGACGGCGGCGCGGGCAAGCCGAGACCGACGAAGGCGGCGCCTGCAGTAAGGGACGGGGGTGCGCGATGAATAAGGCGCTACTCATCACGGCGGCGTTCGCCGTGCTCGGCGGCTGCGCGGGGGCTCGCGCGACCAGCCTCGCCCGCGTCGCCGACGCCGAGAAGATGCGAAGTGGCCTCGTCACGCGCGACACCCAGGCGCTCGCACCGCAGGAGTTCGCGGCCGCCGATCGCGAGCTCGAGCTCGCACGCGCGGCGCAAGCGGCCGACGACGCCGCGACCGCCGAGCTCCACGCCGACCTCGCGCTCGCGCATTACAACCGCGCGATCGCGCTCGCTCGCCTCGCACGGGCGACCCAAGAGGAGGCGTCGGCGAACGCCGCCTTGGCGAAAGCTTCCGAGGAGGCGCGCACGTATGCGGCACAGCGCAAGGCAGTCGATCACGAGGCGGAGGATCTCGAGAAGAAGCTCCGCGTCGCACGCGACGCGCGCCTGCCACCCACCAGCGGACCGGCGGATGCAGACCGCGAGCGAGCGCGCGGCGTGGCGGCGCAATCGCTCGTGACGCAGGCGCGTCTCCTGTGCAGCGCGGCGCGCCTCGTGTCGCCGCAGGCGCCCGGTCTCGTCGACGCCGAGACGGCCGTGTCGACGCTCGAGAAGCAGATCGATGCCGGCAAGACGGTGGTGACGATCGACCCGGCCGCGCGTGCCCGTGCCGCCTGCCTCGGCGCTCTCACGAAGGCGCGAAGGCCGTCGACGGTGGACGTCGACCGGTCCGACGCGCTCCTCGCCGAGATCTCGCAGGCCGGCGATCCGAAGAGCCGCGGCGACGTGGCACCGGCCCGCGACGAGCGCGGCGTCGTCGTGACGCTGCGGTCCGTGTTCCGCGGCGAGAGGCTCACGCCCGAGGGCGAGAGCAGCCTGAAAGACCTCGGCCGTGTCGCTGCCGCGCATCCGGCGTTCGCCGTCCAAGTCGTCCTCCACGACGCGCAGACTCCCTCGGCCTCGGAGGCGGCCGCGAACCAGAAGCGCGGCGAGGCGGTCGCGAAGGCGCTCGTCGACGGCGGCGCACCGGCCGCGAAGGTAAAGGTCGAGCAGGCCGGCGCTCGCGCGCCCGTCGTCGACCCCAAGGACGCGCGGCATCGGGAGCGCAACGCCCGCGTCGAGATCGTGTTCGTCGGCGGCGGCTCCTAGACACGCCTGGGGGCCGGCTACCTACACGTGCTCTCGATGCGTGCAGCGTGCACGCATACGCGCGCGGCGGCGACACCCGAGCGAAGACGCGCACCCATTTGGCCTCGGAGACGCGAAACGTTCGTGTTCGCGGCCATGCGCCAAGTACGCTGCGGTCTGGGAGAGCGCAGGAGGAGGTTCCCCGATGGCACGTCTCGGCACCATCGTTTCGGTCACGTTCGTTCTCGGCTCGCTCGTGGCCATCGGCTGCGGGTCCGACGCGGGCGACAGCACGTTCGGAGGTGGCGCGAGCAGCGGCTCGAACGGCTCGAGCGGCGAAGGCTCGAGCGGGTTCGGCGGCGGAACAGGGACGACGAGCGGCGAGCCCCAGCCTCCGTGCGAGGGCCTGCAGTGCAAGCAGGTCGCTTGTCCGGGCGGCGGAACGACCTCGCTGTCGGGCAAGGTCTACGACCCGTCGGGCACGGTTCCGCTCTACAACGCCATCGTCTACGTGCCGAACGCAGAGCTCGCGCCGTTCGTCGACGAAGTCTCCTGTGACAAGTGCGGAACGAGCCCGTCCGGCAAGCCGATCGCGACGGCGCTCACCGACTCGAAGGGTGACTTCACGCTGAAGAACGTGCCGGTCGGCGTCGAGATCCCTCTCGTCGTGCAGATCGGTCGCTGGCGCCGCCGCGTGACGGTGCCCGCCGTGCAGCAGTGCACCGATACGAAGCTCGACGCGGGGATGACGCGTCTACCGCGCAGCAAGGCGGAAGGCGACATCCCGAAGATCGCGATCACGACGGGCGGCGCCGACTCGCTCGAGTGCTTCGTCCGCAAGATGGGCATCGAGACGGAGATGACGAACCCGGACGGCCCGGGGCGCGTTCACATCTACCAGGGCAGGCGCACGGGCGCGGACGGCTCGCGTATCGACGGAAGCACGCCGAGCGCGAACGCGCTCTGGGACGATCCCGCGAAGCTCAAGTCGTACAACATCGTGATCCTCTCGTGCGAGGGCAACGAGAACAACGGGACGAAGTCGGACGCGGCGCGCGCGAATCTGAAGCAGTACCTCGACTCGGGCGGGCGCCTCTTCGCTTCGCACTTCCACTACACGTGGTTCAAGAACGGCGCGGCTCCCCTTCCCTCGACGGCGACCTGGACGAACAACTCCACCGAAGACGGTAACCAGGACGTCACCGTCGACACCTCGTTCGCGAAGGGCAAGGCCTTCAGCGAGTGGCTCGACGCGGTCGGCGCAACGAAGGCGCCCGACACCGTCGCGATGACGGCGCTGAAGCGCAGCGTGCAGTCGGTTCCCGGCGCCGGCATGGGCCCCGACGTCTCGCGCCGCTGGCTCTACACGGCGGCGGCGCCGAAGTTCTACTCGTTCAACACGCCCATCGGCACGCCTGCGGACCAACAGTGCGGACGCGGCGTCTATACGGACATCCACGTCTCGAGCGGCGACACGCCGGGCGGCACGTTCCCGGCGAACTGCACGACGTCCGGATACACGCCGCAGGAGAAGGCGCTCCTCTTCCTGATGATGGACCTCGCGTCTTGCATCCAGGACGACAACAAGCCGCCGGTCCCGCCGCCCGCGTCGCCTGCCGTGAAGTGAGCGCGAGCGTGGGCCGGCACGGCGCGCTCCGCTGACGCACCTCGCGTCTCGACAGCATCACGAGACGGCATCGCGCCCACGCGTCGGCGCGGGAACGGCCACCATGCCGCCCATGGCCGAGCGACCGCGCAAGAAGGACGGACCGCCCTCTCTCACGACGGCTGCGGAGAAGCTCGCCTTTGGCGCCATGATTGCCGAGGTCCGTCGCCTCTACGCCGGCGGCGAGGTCGACGCGGCGCTGGAGCTCGCCGCGCGCATCGGCGAAGCCATGCCGGAGATCCCGCGGACCGCGATCCCGATCGTGGTGATGACGCGGAGCGAGATCCTCGCGCTGCCGCTCGATCACCGCGCGGGGTTCATGCTGACGCGCATCGACGGCAACTCGACGGTGCAGCAGATCCTCGACGTCGCCGCGATGGACGCCGACGAGGCGCTCGCAGTCCTCGAAAATCTGCTCGCGCTCGGGGCCCTCGCTCTCGCGCCGAAGGATCCCTCCGAGAGCTCGTTCGGAGAGATCTCGCTCCCCGAGCTCCCGACCATGCCGACGGTCACGCCGACGACGCCGATCCCTTGACCGGTCAGGTGTCTGCCGGCGCGGCGAGCTTGTAGCCGTAGCCGTAGACGGTGAGGATGTGCGCCGGTTTGTCCGGGTGCTTCTCGATCTTCTTCCGTAACTTCACGATGAAGTTGTCGACGGTGCGGTTCGTGGGCGAAGCCTCGAGCCCCCAGATCTTCTGCAGGATCTCGTCGCGGCTGACCGGCTGACCGACGCGCTCGACGAGCAGGCGAAGGAGCTCCACCTCGTAGAACGAGAGCGCGTGCTCGACGCCGTCGATCTTCAACGTGTGGGCCGAGAAGCTCACCTTCGCGTCGCCGATCTCGATGATCTCCGGAGACGCTGCAGGACGTGAGGCGCGGCGGAAGATGGCGCGCATGCGGGCAATGAGCTCGTTCACGCTGAACGGCTTCGTCACGTAGTCGTCGGCGCCCGCGTCGAGGCCGCGGATCTTGTCCGTCTCCTGCGAGCGCGCGGTGAGCATGATGATCGGCATGAACGCGCTGATCCGCCGAAGCTCCTCGCAGACGGCGTAGCCGTTCACGTCGGGCAGCATGAGGTCGAGAATCACGGCGTCCGGGTTTTCGGCGCGCGCGAGCTGGATGCCTTCGCGCCCCTTCCCCGCCGACATCACGGTGAAGCCCTCGAACTCGAGCGCGTCGCGCAGCCCCATCACGATGTGGGGCTCGTCCTCGATGACCAGGATCGTCTTCTTCGGACCGGCCATGTGCGCGGCCGCGATTCTACCCCGGAAACGACGAGGCCCGCGCCGGCAACATGCCGGGCGGGCCTCGTGGGATTCGCTCGCGCTAGGCGCGAGTCAGGAGGTCACTGCGCGGGCTGGTCGCCCGACGCCTGGCCGGCCTGGAACTGGTTGATGCACTGCAGGCTGAACTTCGCGCCTGCGAGGCTCGCCGTCGACGCGGAGAAGAGAAGCGCCTGCGGGCACTTTCCTGCGGCCGCACCGGTGACGTAGCACCAGCCCTTCGTCGCGTCGTCCTTGCAGCTCTGGCCGTCGGCGACGACGATCTGCGGGAGCTCGCACACGTCGAGCTTCGTCACGTCGCTGCCGGCGTCGCCTTCGCTTCCGGCCCGGGCCTTCTGCTCCTCGAGGAACTTCGAGAGGATCTCGGCGGCCGGCTTCGGGAGGCCCTGCTTCTGGCAGGAGTCACCCTCGGCGAGCTGCGCGAGAACGAGGCACGGCACCGAGTTGCGCTCCTTCGGATCCGTCGACACGGTGTCGCGCGTCAGCGGCTGCGGGAGGCACTGCGTGGTGAGCGCGTTCTTCAGGCGGTCGATAATCGCCTGGACGGCCGGGTTGTAGCCGTACGTCGGCGCCTTCTTGTCGCCCTTCAGCGTGATCGGGCAGAGCGAGGCGATGATGCCCTGGTCGCCGAGCGCGCGGACGACCTGGAACTCACGCACCGTCGGGTACGCCTTCGCCTTGACCTGCTGCTTCGCCGCGGCGCCGCAGAGCGGCGGGTTCTTGCCGCCGAAGCAGTCGTCGGACTCGCGCGTGTTCGTCTGCGGCTCGGGCAGATCGAACGTGCACGCGTACTGGAGGTCGTCGCCGTCCGTGTCCCACTCGCGGCCGTGGATCGGGTCGCTGCCGTTCTCGCCGCGGGTGCCGCTCGGGCCCGGGAGGCCGGCGCGGGGCGAGACCGACTGGATCATGTGCGGGTCGATGCCCTCGTAGTTGAAGTTCGTCGGGTCGCGACCGAGGATCGAGTTCCAGTCGACCGGCGTGACGCGCGAGCCGACCGGGTCCGTGAGATCCTTGTAGAGGAGCTGGTTCGGCACGCCGCCGACGACCGCGAAGAAGACGAGCTCGGGGCCGCGCGTGCGGCTCGCGGGGAGGTTGCAGATCTCCTCGCCCGGCTTCGTCGGGAGCTTCGCCGCGAAGAGCGGGTTCGTGCACTTGCCGACGCTCTGGTAGCCGCCGATGTCCTTGCCCTTGCCGTCCGCGCGGGCTTTCTGGACGTGCTCGACGCTCCGGTCCGGCACCTTCGTCTTCGTGAGGCCGTCGATGTAGCGGCGGATCGGATACTGCGGGTCGATGCCGAAGCGCTCCTTCATGCGGTGGAAGCGCACGTTGAGCGAGTCCTGGTCGGCCGCGTAGTAGCCGCCGTTCTTCTGGCACTCGGGGTCGTTCTTGATCTTCTGGCACGCCGGGTCGGCGGCGTTGCACGTGGCGGCGAAGCCGCACGAGGTGCAGTCCGGGCTACCCGGGTTCTGGGCGCAGGCGCTCGTCGCGCGCGGCGCCGTCGTGCTGCGCTGGTCGGAGCGGAACACGGTCGAGCCGGGGAACTTCGTCGACATGAACGCCCAGCCCTGGCCGCCGACCGAGAGCGGGTCGGCCGACGAGTCGTCCTCGTCCGTCAGCATGATGATGGCGACGAGCGAGTCGGGGCGGAGGAAGTCGGCGCGCTGGCGGAGGAGGTCGACGTCGATGTCGCCGGGGCCGCCGAGGTCCGCCTGGTTCGTGTTCGGGTCGACCGAGACCTTCACCCACGGATCGGGCTGGATGAGGAAGCGGTAGAAGCTCTCGAGCTGCGCTTCGAGACCGCAACCGGTCTGGTCGACGCCGACGACGAGCTTCTGGAACGCGCTCTGGAGCGCGTTGACGTCCGTGATCGCCGTGGTCGGCGGGTCGGGGTGACGGTTCTTGTCCGAGTTCGCCTCGTTCGAGGGGTACCAGGAGAGGAAGTTCGACGGCTTCGCCTCCGCGACCTCACCGCCCTGCTGGACGATGTTGAGGAGGTGCGCCTTGTCGTTGTAGCGGGGCGTCGCGTCCGGGCAGACGTCGCCGCCGAAGCTGCCGAGCGACGACGAGATGAGCCCGATGTGCATGTCCGTGACCGGCGCGAACTCCGGCTCGGAGTTCTCGGGGCAGCCGAAGCGGTTGCCGCGGTTGCCGTTCGGGTCGGCGACGTTGTCGCCGACGGGCGCGCCCGCGGCGTTCACGCAGCGCGGACGGAGCAGACCGGAGAGGAGCTCCGGAACGGCGTCCTGCAGGATCTTCTGCTTGTCACCCATCGACGCCGAGTTGTCGATCATCAGGAGGAGATCGACCTTGTCGACCTGCTGCTGGGAGACCTCCGACGTGAAATTGACCTTCGTGGTCGGCGGCTGCTGGCCGACGGGCCTCGAGAGGCAGCCCGTGCCGGCGGCGCCCGTCGCGGTCACTGCCGCGCCCAGGGCGAGCCACTTCACGAGATGGTTCGTCCACTTCATCCGCGTGCTCCTTCGCGTGCGGCGGTCGGTCCGTCGTGGTCCGCCGCGTGCGCGCTCGTCGCGAGTCTTCGACAGACGGAGAGATCCGGACCCGTCCGGCGCTTCCGTCGCCCGCTTGTTACCTATCGAAAGGTCCACCGCGGTGTCAACGCGGGTGGGAGGTGGGCGAGGCGTCCTCTTCACGGAACGTGCCGCCGGCTCGTGCGTGGAGACTGCTGGCTTTCCGCGGAAGAGCTAGGTGCTTAGGTGACAACTTCGTTGGCAGCCGCCAGCGCCGTTGGCGGCAATGGCTGCGCAAACAGTGCCGCCTACCGGGTGCCTTCCACCTGGATGCACTGCAGCGTGAACCTCGCCGTGGTCAGGTTCGCCGTCGCTTTGGTGAAGTGGAGGGCATGGGCGCAGCGGACGCCCGGGATGTCTTCGGCGTAGCAGAACCCGAGCGCCTTCTCTTCGCTGCGGCACGACTCGCCGCGCGGCGCGGGCACCTGCGGAACTTCGCAGATCGGAAGCGCCCGCGCGCCCTCGCCCTCTTCCGCGACGAGGCGCTCGCGATGGCGCGCGGCGATCGCCGAGTCCGGCTCGAGGAGCCCCAGCGCGGCGCAGCTCCGTCCCTCGTCGGGCGCGAGCGTCGCGAGGACGAGGCACGGAACCGCGCCCGACGCGCCGTCACGCTCGAGCGGACGCGGGAGGCACGAAGCGACGAGGCTCTGCTCGAGTCGGTCGGTGATCGCGCGCGCCGCGGGCCGGTAGCCGTAGTCGTCACGCTCCGGCGCGACGAGCTGCTTCGGACAGAGCGACGCGATGATGCCGTGGTCGCCGAGGTCTCGCGCGACCGCGAGCTCGCGTCGCGACGGGTACGCCTTCCCTTTCACCTGGACGGCTTTGTTCGTCGCGGAGCAGAGCGGCGCGTCCTTCTTGCCGTCGCAGTCGCAGAGGTCGTGACGCGCCGAGGCGGGATCGCACGCTCGCGCCACGGGCACGGCCGCTCCACCCGGGCCCCGCTCGTACAGATCGAACGTGCACGCGAACTGGAGATCTCTGCCCCCCGTCGACCACTCACGACCGTGCACCGGGTCCGCGTCGTCCGCCGCGTTTGGCGTCGGGAGCCCCGGCCGCGGTTCGGTGGACGCGAGCATGTGCGCATCGATCCCTCGCTCGTCGTACCGAGCAGGGTCGCGGCCCAAGATCTTCACCCAGTCGATCTCGGCATGGTCGCCGCTCGCGGGAAGCAGCTCGTTGGGGACGCCACCGATGACTGCAAAGTACGCGAGATCCTTGGTACGCGGACCACGCGGCAGCTTGCACAGGTCCTCGTTCGGCTGCGTCGGCAGCTTGGCGGCGAAGAGCGGGCTGTCGCAGTCGGGGCGCCCGACGTACGCGCCGCGCTCGTGCTCGGCGGCGCGGCTCGGAACTTTGGGGCTTCGTGAGCGCGTCGACGTAGCGCCACAGCGGGAACTGCGGGTCGACGCCGAACCGCTGCTTCACCCGATGAAAGCGCACGTTGAGCGGATCTTCCTCGTCGTCGTAGTCGCCGCCGTTCTTCTTGCACGCGGGGTCGCCGGCGATGCTCGCGCAGCGCGGGTCCGCCGGGTCGCACGCTCGCCCGACGCTGCACGACGCGCATGCCGGCGACGCGGGATCGGAGGCGCACGCGCTCGTCGCACGCGGCAACGGGGTGCGCTCGCCGAAGAGCCAACCCTTGCCGCCGAGGGAGAGCGGGTCGGGCGAAGAGTCGTCTTCGTCGGTGAGGAGGACCACCGCGACGAGGGAGTCCGGCCGCAGGAACGCGGCGCGCTGCCGGAGAAGCTCGACGTCGATGCGCTCCTTCGGACCGTACGTCGCGACGCCGTCGACCACGTCGATGCTCACCCACGGGTCCGGCTGCACGAGGAAGCGGTAGACGCTCTCGAGCTGCGCTTCCAGCCCGCAGCCATCTTGGCCGACGCCGACGACGAGATCGCGGAACGCCTCACCGAGCGCGGCCACGCTCTTCGTCGCCGGTACGGGAGGCGGAGGATGCCGCTTCTTGTCTTCGTTCCGCGGCGCGTCCGGGTACCACGCGAGGAAGTGCAGATCTCCTGCGGCGGCCACGGGCCCGTTCGCGCCGCGCGCGAGGAGACGGCCGTGGTCGTCGTCGCTTCTGCCTTCCTTGCACGCGGACGACCCCATGCCGCCGAGCGACGACGAGAGGACGCCGATGTGCATGTCCGTGATTGGCGGAAACGCCGGCTCGCTTCCAGCGGCGCACTGCTCGCCGTCCGGCCTCTGAGGGTCGGCGAGCGCGCCGGTCGGCACGCGCGTCTTCTTGTCGACGCACTTGGGCTGCACGAGCCCGCGCACGAGATCCGGGACGGCATCGGCAAGGATGCGCTGCTTGTCTGCCATCGAAGAGGAGTTGTCGACCATCACGAGCAGGTCGACCTTGTCGATCGCAGGCTGCTGCACGACGGTCTCGAACGCGATCTTCGTCGTCGGCTCGATCGGCGCGACGTCGCGACGGAGGCAACCGCTCGCGGCCACGACGGCCAAGGCTGCCCCGGTGAAAAGGACACGACGAGCCATTCCGCGCGCGCTCGGGCGACGGTCCATGAACGCTTCCTCCGCCCCACGGTCCGGTCGGCGCGCCTTTGCGGCGCGAGCGCGGTCGGGGGTCAGCTCGTTCGATGGCCGCCGTCGCCGACGTCCGTCGTCGCCGCCGGTGCCGGATACACGGCGCGGAGCGCCTTCACGTGACGAGGCGTGATGCCGGGCACGCCGAGCAGCATCTCGTCCGAGGCGGCCTGGATGGCCTTCAGGCTGCCGAGATGCCGGAGAAGCTTCTTCCTCGTCTCCGGCCCGAGGCCGCGAACCTCGTCGAGCTTCGACTTGAAGCGCTTCTTCTTGCCGAGCCGCTCGCGTGCGCGGTTCGAGAACCGGTGCGCCTCGTCGCGAGCCCTCGCGAGGAAGAACATGGACGCGGAGTGGCTCTTCAGGGGAATCGGGTTCTTCTGGCCGGGCAGGTAGACGCGATCGACGAGCGTCTCGCCCATGACGTTCTCTTTCTCTTTCGCGAGCGCGATGATGGGTAGCTCGTGGAGCCCGAGGTCGCGCGCCGCCGCGAGCGCGACGGCGAGCTGGCCCTTCCCTCCGTCCACCACGAAGAGGTCCGGGAGCTCCCACTCCGCGCGCTCGCGATCCGCCGCGCTCGCCGCGTCCTCTTCCGAGGCCGGCCCGGCGTCGGCCATCTCCTGCTGCTTCTTCAGACCGCGTCGGAAGCGCCGCGCGAGCACTTCGTACATCGCGCGGTAGTCGTCACCCGCCAGGGTGACCTCGACGTCGTCCTCGTCGCCGGTCGCGGCGGCAAGCCCCGCGCCGCCCGGCGACGGCGACGCGTCGGTCGTCTTCGCGTGCGTGCCGTCACCCCGGAGGTGGAACGTGCGATAGCGCTTCTTGTCCGGCTCTCCGTCTTTGAGCGCGACGATGGCGCCGACGGTGTCCTTTCCGCCGAGATGCGAGATGTCGCAGCACTCGATATGGCGCGGCACGGTAGGAAGGCGAAGGCGCTCCTTCAGCTGCGCGAGGCGTTCGCTCACGTCGTCGCTCGCGCGGCGCTTCTCGCTGAACGCGTGGCGCGCGTTGTCGTTGGCGAGCGCGAGGAGGTCGACGCGGTGTCCGCGCTGCGGGAGGAGCAGGTTCACCTTGTGCCGTGCGCGCTCGGCGAGCCACTCGGCGATGCCAGCGGCGGCTTCCGGGACGACGGGCACGATGATCTCGTCGGGGACCGGCAGCGCGTACTCGAGATCGGCCTCGCCGCTCGGTCCCTGGCCGACGGCGACCGCCCCTCCGTCGTCCTTCTTCGCCTCGTCTTTGTCCGGCGGCAGCGACCCTCCGTAGTGCTGCGCGAGGAACGCGGCGACGACCTCCTCGTCGGGCACTTCGGCGCCCTTCACGGAGAACGTCGCGACGTCGGCGAGCTTGCCGCGCCGGATGTGGAGCAACGCGAGCTCGACGAGATCTCCCTGGCGGTGGAGGCCGAGCACGTCGCGATCGACGTCGTCGATGCTGACGACGCGCTGCTCCTCGCGCACCTTGTCGATCGCGTGCAGCTGGTCGCGATACACGGCGGCGAGCTCGAAGTGCATGCCGCGCGCCGCGTCCTTCATGCGTGAGTCGAGCTCGCGCGAGAGCTCGTCGTGACGGCCGTCGAGGAACATCGCGACGCTGCGTACCTGCTCCGAGTACCAAGGCTTCTCGACCTCGAGCACGCACGGCGCCGGGCACCGCTTGATCTGGTGCTGCAGGCAAGGCCGCTTCCTGCTGCGCATCTCGAGATCGGTGCACGTGCGGAGCTGGAAGTGCTTGTTGACGAGATGGAGCGTGCGGCGCGCCGCCGTCGCCGAGTGGTACGGGCCGAAGAAGCGGATCTTGCCCGTCGGGTCCGCGGTCGGTCGCCGTACGACGTAGAGGCGCGGCCAGTCGTCGCGCGTGTCGAGCTTGAGGCAGATCCAGTCTTTGTCGTCTCTGAGCTTGACGTTGTAGCGAGGCCGGTGCTCCTTGATGAGGTTGTTCTCGAGGATCGCGGCTTCCTTCTCGGAACCGGCGACGATCGTGTCGAGATCCCCGATCGTCCGGAGCAAAATCGGGATGAAGTAGCGGTTGTCGCTGCTGCCTTCCTGGAAGTAGCTGCGGACGCGCGCGCGCAAGCTCTTCGCTTTGCCGACGTAGACGACGGTGCCCTTCTTGTCCTTGAAGAGGTAGACGCCCGGCTGAACCGGAAGGGCATCCAGCTTCTCGGTGACGACCTCGGGGAGCACACGTGCTTCGATAGCACACGTGATCACGGCCCTGCTCGGCCCGACGAACACGGGCAAGACGCATCGTGCGATCGAGCGAATGCTCGAGCATGCGACGGGGATGATCGGTCTCCCGCTGCGTCTCCTCGCGCGCGAGGTGTACGACCGCGTGACGGCTCGCGTCGGCGAAGCGCGCGTCGCGCTCGTCACGGGAGAGGAGCAACGCATCCCGCCGCGGCCGTCGTACTGGATCGCGACGGTCGAGGCGATGCCGGTCGATCGAGAGGTCGAGTTCCTCGCCGTCGACGAAGTGCAGCTCGCCGCGCACGAGCAGCGTGGCCACGTCTTCACGTCGCGCATCCTCTCCGCACGCGGAACGAAAGAGACGTGGCTCCTCGGCGCCGGGACGATGCGCCCGATTCTCCAGGAGCTCGTTCCTTCGGCGCGGCACGTCGAGCATCCTCGCCTCTCGCGGCTCGCTTATGCCGGGACGGTGCCGCTCGCGCGCGTACCGCCGCGGAGCGCCATCGTGGCGTTCTCGATGAACCACGTCTACGAGCTCGCCGAGCGCATGCGCGCACGAAAAGGCGGCGCCGCCGTCGTGCTCGGGGCTCTCTCGCCGCGCACGCGCAATGCGCAGGTCGCGATGTTCCAGGCCGGTGAGGTGGACTGGCTGATCGCGACCGACGCGATCGGCATGGGGCTGAACCTCGAGGTCGAGCACGTCGCCTTCGCCGCGGTGAGGAAGTTCGACGGGCGCGACGTGCGTGAGGTCGACGAAGCGGAGCTCGGCCAGATCGCCGGCCGCGCCGGACGGTACGTACAGGACGGCACGTTCGGCGCGCTGACGCCGCTCGACCTACCGGCGGGCGTGGTCAACGCGATCGAGACGCATCGGTTCGCGCCAGTGCGTCGCGTGCGCTACCGGAACGACGACCTCTCGTTCGAGTCCGTCGCTGCGCTGCGCGAGTCGCTGCGCGCGCCGCCCCCACGGAAGATCCTCGTCCCGGCGCGCGACATCGACGACGGCATCGCGCTCGATCGCCTCGCGCTGCGGCCCGAGGTGGTGCGCTACGCGCGCGGTGAAGAAGCGGTCCGCCTCTTGTGGGACGTCTGCACGATCCCGGATTTCCGGAAGCTGCTCTTCGAGGTGCACGTCGACTTCCTCGAGCACCTGTTCGTGGCGCTCGCGCGACGCGGGCGTCTCGACGACGACTGGATCGCGGGGCCGCTCCACGATCTCGATCGGTCCGATGGGGACGTCGAGACGCTCGTCGCCCGCATCGCGGCGGTGCGCACGTGGACGTACGTCTCGAACCGCACGACCTGGCTCGTCTCTCCGCGCGAGTGGCAGGAGAAGACACGTGCGCTCGAGGACCGCCTCTCGGACGCGCTGCACGAGCGCCTCGTCGCGCGGTTCGTCGACGCGAAGAAGACGCGGCCGACGAAGCGCGCGCGGGCACGGCCCTCGTCCGGGCGACTTCCCGAGGTGGAAGACGACGAGCTCGACGCGACCGCGCCGCCAGGGCACCCGTTCGCGAAGCTCGCCGCGCTGCGTGCGGCGCTGTCGCCGGCGTCCAAGGCTGCGGCCGGCGGGAGCTCGCGCGACCGCCCGGGATCTCCCGCGTGGATCGAAGACGTCGTCGAAGCGCCGCACGAAGCGTTCCGCCTCGAGCCGACCGGGCGCATCGTTCACCAGGAGACCGGGCGTGTCCTCGCCGAGCTCGTGCGCGGCGCGAGCGTGGCGCTGCCCGACGTGAAGATCGTCGAGGACGCCGACATCGGCGCTGGCGCGCAGCGTCGGCTGCAGCGTCGCGTTCTGGCGTATGCGCGTGACGTCGCCTCCGAGCTCCTCGGCGGGCTCCGCGAGCTCGCGCTCGCTCCTCCGCCGGCATCGTCGCTCGACGCGCAGGCCGCGGTGCGCGGTCTCGTGCATCGTCTCGAGCAGGGCCTCGGCACCGCGCTCGAGAGCGACGTGGCCGACCTCCTGCGCGTGCTCGACGCGCCCGCTCGTGCCGCGCTGGAAGCCGCCGGCCTCTACGTCGGTGCCGCCGTCGTGTACCTCCCTCGCGGCCTCGCGCCGCCGGCGCTCGCCGCGCGCCTCGCGCTCGTGTCCGCGTATCACGGAGCCGCGCGTGCGCTACGTCCCCCTTCCGGCGGTGCGGTGTCGTTCCCCGCGGGGCGCGGCGTCGATGCTGCCGCGTACGTGGCGCTCGGCTTCCCCGTCGTCGGTCCCCGCGCGGTGCGCGCCGACGTGGTCGAGCGCGTCGCCACGCATCTCGCAAGCAGCGACGAGCACGATGCGAGAGCGCTCGCGAGCTGGCTCGGTGCACCGCTCCGCGAAGCAACGCGCATCGCGAGCGTGCTCGCGCGTCACTTCTCGCTGGCGCAAGAAGGGTCGTTACCGACGACGACGTCGTCGACGTCGATTCGCGCCGAGCACGTGCCTCCGCCGACGGCGATGGAGAAGACGAGGTCGTAGGAGCGCATCGCGCGTCCGGTCGGAAGACACACCGTGCTGCGCGTGTACTCGGACGTCACGGGTTGGTCTTTGCCCGCGACGGTGAAGCGCCCGCCGGTGGTGACGACGCCGCGGGACCAGAACGAGACCGCCGGACCTCCGGCGCCGGACGGCGGTAGCGTGATCGCTTGCGACGCGCTCGCGGTGCCGCCGCAATCGTTCGACGCGAGGAGAAGGCTGCCAGAGCCGCTACGCGCGGCGCCGCTCCCACGGTCGATCCGCGCCGTCGCCGTGTTCCCCGCGGCACGCGGCTGCCAATACATCACGGACGTGTCCTCGAACGCGCCATCGAGCACGAACGGCGAGTCGGGGCACGTGGGCGACGAGACGACGGCAAAGTCGTCGACGGCGAACTCGGCCGCGAGGCAAGCGCCGCTTCCGACGGGCGCGAGCGCAATCGGCAGTGGAAGCGAGTAGCCCCGGCTCCACTCCGGCAGGCAGATCGTCTCCGTCCCGAACGAGGAACGCCCCGGGACCGTTGCCGTGAGCACGTCGAGGAGTCGGGACGTCGGGCCACGCTGGCGGAACGTCAGCGCAGGACGGGGGAGCGCCGCCGGCACCGAGACCTCGCCGAGGAGAGACGCCGCGGCATTGCACGACGTCGGCGAGAGCACGCCTCCGCGCGTGTCGCTCGCCCCCTTGCCGAGGACGATCTGCGCTTCGCCCGTCGGAGTCCAACCCTCCACCGCTTCGAAGTCGCCGTTGCGCACCTTGCCCGGCGGTGGGCAGCTCGGGTCCGGCACGTACTGCGCGACGTCGATCGTCAGCGCGCCGCCCGCGACGACGTCGAGCAGGAGCTCGCTAGCAGGGCCGTACGCCGCTTCGCCCAGGCACACGCGCGTCGTCGCGAAGCCATTCGCGCCGACGCCGAAGCCGAGCGACCCGCGCTGCCCGAACACCACATCCGGGTAGCCCGTCACGTTGCACGGAGCCCCGCATGCGGTGCTCGCCACGAGCAGCAACGCGAGCGGCTCGGCCGAGCCGTATGGCGGCATGTCGAACGACTGCCTCACCGATGCGCCGGTAGGCACCGTGGCCACGCCGCGCGTGCCGTTCGCCCCGACGCCCGCCGGATCGATCGCTGCGCCGCCCGCGAGCACCCACGCCTTGGGCGTGTTCTCGAACGTGGGGTCGCGCGGGCCGCCGCGAAAGACGCATGCGCCGTTCTCCTCCGCGTAGCCGACGACGCACGCGCACGTGTCGTCGATGCATGCGCGGTGAGGTCCGCTGCAAACGATTCCGCCGCACGCGACGACCACCGCGTCGGCACCGCCGTCCGAGATGCCGCCGTCGTCCGCGCCTCGCGTATCGCGCTCCAGCTCCTCGACGCCGAGGATCGCCGCGCATCCGCCGGCGGTGATCGCCGCGGAGAAGGCAAGCGCGCGCGCCGTGGTCCTCATGCTCTCACGTTACACGAGCGCACCGAGAGCGCGCGGCCGGCCGCTCAGTCCTCGATGTCGACGACGGCGCCGTCCGGGACGAGCCGCGCAACCTGATCGATCTCGGCGTCTTCGAGGACCACGCATCCATGGCTCTGGTACTCGGCCTTCTTGAACGGCTTCGCCTCGGGCGGCTCGCCGTGGATGCCGATCCACGAGCCGATCGTCGCGTGCTTCGGGACCTCGCCGCGCTTCTTCAGCTCCTCGAACCGCGCGCGGTCATCCGCGTTCGGGTAGTCGAGCGCGAGAAAGATGCGGAGGTGAGAAGGCATGTGCTTGACGACGTGGTAGCGCCCGACCGGCGTGACCATGTCGCCTTCCATCTTCTTCGGCCCCGGACCGCCCTTGCCGACGGCCACGCTGTAGGTCGCGACGAGCGCGTCGCCATCGAAGAGCTTCATCGTCCGCGCGCTCTTCTTCACGTGCACGCGCGTGATCGTCGGCCCGTGTGCCGCAGCGGGGGGAGGCGCGCCCGCCCCGAGCAGAGCGAGAGAGCCGGACGCGAGGAGCGCACGAGTCAGACGCCGCATGGGCCGAAATCTACGGCATCCGCCGGCGCGAGGCCAACTCAGGGCGTGATCGACTGCGTGCGGAAGCGGAGCGTGCGGTCGGCGGTGCCGACCTGCCGCACGAAGAGGCCGACGAAGGAGCCGAAGAGCGCGTCGCCGGGGCCGATGCCCGTCGAGCCCGCCGGGCGCGAGACCCACTTCCTCATCTGCTCGATCATCTGCGGGCTCACCGGGTTCACCTCGACGATCACACCGAGGAAGTGCGGCTTGCCTGCCGCGAGCAGCGAACGCTCGGTGACGGGCAGCTCGCTCGCCTCGGCGCAATTGCGGATGACGCCTTTGATGTCGTGCGTTGCGAGATCGCGATCTCCGCCGGGGCCCGAGATCTTCAGACGGAACGCCTCGTCCCAGAGGTCGTAGACGACGCGGCAGGTGCGCACCGCGAGCGCGACGGGGTTGGCCTCGCCCTCGCGGAGCACGTACGCGCGCATCGCGATGACGGTCGGCAGCCCGCTCTTCAGCTTCTCCTCGATCGGCCGATCGATGATGTCGCGATACGAATAGCTCGCCTGCAGGACCGGCGTGCCCTTGTCCGGCTTCGTCCACGAGTAGAGCGCCTGGCGCCGCGGCAGCTCCTCCTGCTTCGGCGCATCCTCTGCGCGCACCGGAGCCGGCGTCACGACGGCGGCGAGCGACGTCATCGCCGCGAAGACGAGCGCACGGCCGCGCGGGACCCGGAGAGCGGCGCGGATCACTGGCCCTCCGAGCGGATGGGGATGAACCCGATGAAATTCGCGATCCCGAGCGAGAAGCCTCCGGCGGCGGTGTACGCGCGAAGGCCCATGTTGAACGTGAGGTCGATCGGGAGCTTCGAGAAACCGGTGTAGCCACGCGCAGGGAGCGTGATGTCACGCGCGTTCGCGACGGCGTAGACGCCGCTCGAGACGAAGAAATCGACCCCGTAGATGCTCTGGCGCCCGCGGTAGGCCGGGATGCGGTACTCGAAGTTGAGGCGCGCCGCGTAGTCGCCATAGCGGACCTCCGCGATCGCGGTGTTCAAGAAGTTCGGCGCCGCACGACGGTCGAATGCCAGGTCCAGCGCGCGATGCGGCCGGAGGTCGGTGTAGTCGCCGACGTAGAACTTCTCGTAGAGAGGAGCGTCGCCGAACACGCTGCCCAGGATCCCTTCGATGCGTAAGACGTGATCCCAGGGCAGCGGCATCCAACGCGATCCGCGAAGCACGAGCTTGGCGTACGGGTAGTCGCTCCCGAGCGGCGTCAGTGACGCTTCCGCCAGCGCCAGGAGGTGCCATCCGCGCGTGGGAAGAAACGGCTCGTCCCGCGTGTCGTGAACCAAGGTCGCGCTCAACGTCGAGAGCACGGTCGAGCCAGGTCGAAGGTCGAAGTCGATGGGCTCGACGTCGAGCCCCCGCTTGTGGCTGGCGGCGAGTGGCAGGCGCGCGTCGATCTTCTCGAGTCGGTAATCGAAGTAGATGCGCGTCGCGACGCTGCCGAGCTCGTGGCCGACGCCGAGGAGGCCGCCGAAGCGCTGGTAGCCGACGACGGCGTAGTCCTGCGCGACGGTCTGCGTCGGGTCGTCCACGAGGACGTCGCGCTGCCCGAAGAAGTCCTTCGCGTTGTTGTAGAGGAGCTGCGCCTCGACCTGCCACGAAGAGCGGAGGAACGCGGGGTCGCTGAACCGCGTGCGCAGCGCGAGCTGCCGATCGGCGAGGGCGAGCGCTCCTCCGAGGGCGACGCCGGTGCCGGCGAGATTCTGCTCGGAGACGTCGAGACCGCCATACGCCGTGAGCGGCCGCGCCGATCCGTCCGGCTCCGCGTCCGCAGAGAGGCCGAGCCACACGTCGTTGACGACGATGGTGTTCCGCTCGACGACGCTGACGACGAGCACGACGTAGCCGCGCCGAGAGCCGCGGCGGAGCGACAGCTGCACGTCGCGGAAGAACCCGGTGCCGAGCAGACGGAAGCGCGTGAGGAGCAGCTCGCGGTCGTCGACGTCCAGCGTGTCTCCCGCGCGGAACGGCACGAACCTTTGAATGACGCGCGCGAGTGTCGCGGTGTTGCCGCGGATCTCGATGCCTTCGAGCGTGTAGCGAAGGCCTACGCGTCCGGGGCCACGCACGATCGACGCGCCGTCTCCCCCGGCTGCGTCGGGCTCGACGTCGGCGGCCGGAGAGCTGCTCACCGGTGCTCGCGGAGGAGGCGGTGGTGGTGGTGGAAAGACGGCGTCGCGCTCGTCATGCGCGGGCGCCGGCGCGTCGGCGCCCCACGTCTTCAGCGGGTCGGCGCTCGCCGGACGTGCCGCGGCCGCAGCGAGGAGGAGAGCGGCCGCGGCAGCGAGCCTACGCACGACGCCGCCCAGCATAACCTTCGCGCGGGTACGCCGCGCCATGTTCGTCACGTCACGCGCGCCCGGGCGCTCTCAGAGTTTCGCGTCGGGCTGCGCCTCGGGCGCGGCCAGCTTCACGAAGGGCAGCTCGCGTGCGGCGGCATCGGCGCGCACGAGGCGCGGCATCTTCGAGAGATCCACCTCGAAGCGGCGCGACGCGTAGAGCTGCGGGACGAGCACGCAGTCGGCCATCGTCAACGTGGTGCCGAAGGCGAAGGGACCATGCACGCCCGCTTCCTTCTCGAACCGCTCGAGAAGAGCCTCGAACGCGAGGAGGCCGCGCGTGATGTAGAACTGCGCCCACTCTTTCCGCTTCGCCTGGTCGTCGCCCGCGACGCGCCCGAGGACGACCAGGTTCTGCAGAGGCTGGATGCCGGCGTTGATGGTCTGCACGAGCGCCCGGACGCGAGCGCGGTCGTCGGCACGCTTCGGGAGGAGCGGCGGCTCGGGATAGAGCTCCTCGAGGAGCTCCATGATCGCCACGGACTCGACGTACGGCACGCCGTCGACGGTCAGCGTGGGCACGTGACCGATCGGGTTCTTCGCCCGATACGCCGCATCGTTCTGCTCGCCTTCGACGATGTTGACGAACTGGGGATCGTACGCGAGCCCTTTGTAACCGAGCGCGATGCGTACGCGATACGAAGCGGAGGAACGCCAGTACGTGGAGAGCGTGAGCGCCGACATGGCGGCGGAGCTTAGCGGCAGTACGACGGGCGAGCGATACCCGCGCACGCGATGTACTCGCAATACGCCTCTTCGCAGGCCGGCGGCAGCGCCGCGCACGTCCGCTCGATGAACCGCGCGTAGCACTGCACGTACGCCGAGCCGGCGGCCCCGCACGCACCCGTCGCATGCGCCTCGCACGACTCGAGACAGTCGATGTGGTAGGCGCCGCATTGGGCGTTCCGGTCGCAGACGATCGTGCACGCCTCGGCGATGGTCCGCCCGTCGGGCGGCGCGGCCGGCGGCGCAGGCGCGGGCGGCAGCTCGGCGGGCGGGTCGGGCGAGGCCGCCCCTCCCCCCGAAGAAGAAGAAGAAGAAGAAGAAGAAGAAGAAGGAGGAGGAGACGACGACGCGCGCGCGCCGAACGGCCCGTCGTCGGCGATCTTGCCGCCGCACGCGGCTGACGACGCGAAAAGCACGTATACGAGACACACGGGCGCTCGCGACCAGACCGGCATGTTCGGATTATGGCCGTCGCGCTCGGATCCGTCTCCTCGGGCGCCACGGAAATTGCCGTGTGCTTGCGCTCGCTGCTCGCTCCCGGTACGCGTCGCGCCCATGCGCGGAAGCGGACGAACAGCGGAGCCCGAGCGTCGGCGCGTTGCCGCGCTCACCGCGGTCGTCGTGATTCACGCGCTGTGGGTCGTGCGCGATCTCTCCGGCCCGCTCGTCGGCACGGGTGACGCGAACCTGTTCGAGCTCCTCGGTCACTACGTGCGAGAGCACGTCCGCTTCACGCCGTTCGCGTGGGTCGAGCTCGCGACCACCGACGTCGGGTACCCGTACGGCACGAGCGTCGCGTACCTGCCGTGGTCGGCGGAGCGCGACCTCCTCCATGCCGCGTTGCTGTCGGCGTTTGGTCCCGGCCCGTGGCTGCAGATCTACGTCGCCGCGTCGGAAGTCGTCGCTGCCCTCGGAGCGTACGTGCTGCTTCGTCGCGAGGTCGGCAGCACGCGTGCCGCGCTCGCCGCGGCTGCCGCAACCGTGATGTCGTTCTACACGGCGTTCAAGTACCCGATCCACGTGAACCTCGCGGTCACGCATTGGACGCTGCTCGGCATCGTCGCCGACTTCGTGGTCGCACGGTACGTCGTCACGCGGCGAAGGTTGCCCGCGCTGCTCGTGCTCCTGCGCATCGCGCTGCTCGGGCTCGGCGTCGGGCTCGACCTCGGGTACGTCGCAGGGTTCGGGCTGACGTCGTTCACGGTCACGGTCCTCTTCCTCGGCTTCTGGATCGCAACGCGCGGGGGACGCGAGCTCGCACGCGCGGTGCTCCCGCGGGACGTACGCGCCGAGATCGCGTCGCAGCCGCTCGCGTTCGCCGCGTGGCTCGCTCTCCTCGCGGCCGCGTTGCTTCTCTACGTGCCGTTCGACGTCGCGGTCGTGAAGGCGAGCCTCGCTCATCCGTACCGCGGCGCAGGCGGGAGCTTCTGGGCGCAATGGCTTCGCATGCTCCTCCCCTACTTTCCCGGCGTGCACCCGGGGTCGGACTTCGCGAACCGCGTCTTCGGCGACCCGGAGGGCGTCGGTGAGTACAGCATCGGATGGGCGCTTCTCGGTGCCGCGGCGCTCGGAACGCGCGACGCGTGGCGAGAGAAGCGCATTGCGGGGCTCGTGCCGGCGCTCGTCACCTTCCTCCTCTGCTTCGCGTTCCATCCGACGAGGCTTCGGACCCTGCACCTCTTCCCGTGGTTCGCGCACGACCGCGTCGCCGGACGGGGAACGCTCGTCTTCCCACTGCTCGCCGCGCTCGCGGCGCTCCACGTCGACATGACGTTGCCCGCTCGGAAACGACTCTTCACGCGCGCGCTCCTTCCGCTCGCCGCCGTCGAGATCCTCACTGCATGCCTTCTCGTCGATCGCCCCGCAGCCGCCGCGTACACGTCCGAGATTCGCAGCTACATGGAGGCCGTGCGCGCGACGCCTGGCACAGGCCTGTTCGAGTGGCCCCTGTGCATCGCGAGCGCGGACGGCACGGGCACGAAGGAGCTGTGTCCTTACTACGGACGCAATGCGACGACGTTCGCGTTCCGACGCTTCCACGGGAAGAAGACGCCGAGCTTCTATCTCGGCCGCATGGACCCTTCGCAGCTCGAACCTTGGTTCGCGGCGGGCTTCCCTGCCCTGTTCTCACCCGACGACCCCGACCCCCAGCGCGCGCGCATCCAGACGCGCTGCTTCGACGAACGTGGATGGGCCGCGTTCACGCGCTTCTACGAGGCGTCCGACTTCGCGGGCATCCAGCTCTACGTCGAGCTCGAGGCCGCCCTGTGCGTCGAGGAGATGCACGCGCGTTTCGGAGCGCCGACGCATCGGGTGGTGCTGCCCGGAGTCGGCCTCACGGAGCTCCTCCCGCGCCGGCGCTAGCGGATGAGAGCCGACGCGAGCGGCGCGCACGCCCTGGCGTCCCCGGCAGGACTCGAACCTGCTACCCCCGGTTTAGGAAACCGGTGCTCTATCCAGATGAGCTACGAGGACGAGACCCGCGCTTCCTAGCACACGCGAGACGCCACGCGCGAGCGGCCGCTTTCGCGCGGCGACCGCGCACGTGACGTGGTCGCGCTCACGTCTTGCCCGCACGGACGGTCGCGGGTATGAGGCGGGCCCGCCATGGGCCTCGGCTCCGCACGTCGTACCGTCCTCGTCACCGGTGCCGCCGGGTTCCTCGGCTCGCATCTCGTCGACCGCTTGCTCGCCGAAGGCTTCGAGGTGGTCGGTATCGACAACCTCATGACCGGCGATCTCGGCAACCTCGATGCTGCCGGTCGCGACCGGCACTTCCACTTCGAGGTAGGCGACGTCCGCGAGCCGCTCAAGGTCTATGCCGAGCTGATCTTCAACATGGCGTGCCCGGCGTCGCCGGTGCACTACCAGGCCGACCCCTACGCGACGCTGACGACGAGCGTCCTCGGCGCGCTACGTCTCGCCGAGCACGCGCGCCTCCGCCGCGTGCGAATCGTGCACGCGAGCACGTCCGAGGTTTACGGCGACCCGCTCGAGCATCCGCAGCGCGAATCGTACTGGGGCCACGTGAACCCCGTCGGCGATCGCTCCTGCTACGACGAAGGCAAGCGCGCAGCCGAGACGGTTCTCATGGATGCGCGCCGCATGCACGGCGCCGACGTCCGCATCATGCGCATCTTCAACACGTACGGTCCGCGCATGGCCTGGAGCGACGGCCGGGTGGTCTCCAACTTCATCGTCCAAGCGATCCAAGGTCAGCCGATCACCATCTACGGCGACGGCTCGCAGTCTCGGTCGTTCTGCTTCGTGAGTGATCTCATCGAAGGCATCTTCCGGCTCGCCACGGTGGAGCCGAAGGAGCCGCTGCGCGTACCGATCGTGAATCTCGGCAACCCGCGCGAGATGACGATGCACGAGCTCGCGCAGGCAATCATGAAGGTGTCGGGCAAGGCGCTCGACATCGTGAAGAAGCCGCTGCCGGCGGATGACCCGAAGCGTCGCTGTCCCGACATCACGCTCGCGAAGCAGCTCCTCGGCTTCGAGCCGAAGGTCCGCCTCGAGGACGGGATCGCGGCGACCTATGCCGACTTCGTGGCGCGCCTCGGCGCGACCGAGGAGAAGCGATGAGCACGCAAGAGACGCATGGGATGGTGCACACCGCTCGCGAGCGTGAGGCTTCGAGCACGGCAGACACGGCCGATGGCCGAGCGCGTACGTCCGCCGGCAAAGAGATGCTCGTCTCCGTCGTCATGCCCTGCTTCAACGAGAGGCCGACCATCCTCGCCTCCGTGAAGCGCGTGCTCGAGGCGCCGTTCCTGAAGGAGATCGTGCTCGTCGACGACGGGTCGACCGACGGCACGCGCGAGGTGCTCGCCGGCGAGGTCGAGAAGCTCGCCGGGGTCCGCGTGTTCTACCAAGACAAGAACCGCGGAAAGGGCGCGGCGCTCCGGCGCGGATTCCAAGAGGCGAACGGTGACATCATCATCGTCCAGGATTGCGACCTCGAGTACGACCCGCGCGACATCCCGAGCGTCGTGAAGCCGATCGTCGAGGGCGACGCCGACGTCGTTTACGGGTCGCGGTTCCTCGGCGGTCCGCACCGCGTCCTCTACTACTGGCACTCCGTCGGCAACCACATGCTGACGACGGCCTCGAACATGATCACGGACCTGAACCTCACGGACATGGAGACCTGCTACAAGGCCTTCCGCGCCGAGATCCTGAAGAGCATCGAGCTCGAAGAGGATCGCTTCGGGTTCGAGCCGGAGGTCACCGTGAAGATGGCCCGGAAGCGCGAGATCCGGGTGTACGAGGTTCCCATCTCGTACAAGGGCCGCACGTACGCCGAAGGCAAGAAGATCGGCCTCAAGGATGCCTTCCGCGCGATGTACTGCCTCGCGCGCTACGGACTCCTGAAGAGGTCGTGACGACGGCGCACGCGACGGCCGAGGGGTCGTGGCGCACGCGCCTCCAGGGGCTCGGGCCGCTCGTTCTTCTCGCGCTCGTCGCCTGCGTCGGGCTGCGGCTCGCGCTACCCGGACACATCCACTACCTCGGCGACGAGGACTGGACGTTCCAGCGCGTACGAGAGGCGCTCCGCGGAGACGGATGGGCGCCGCTCGGGATGCCTTCGTCGCGCGGGTTGCGGAACGCGGGGATGAGCGTCTGGGTGTTCATCGTGCTCGGCGCCCTCGGGCACGTGGAGACACCGGTCGGTCTCACGCGCGCGGTCGCCGTTCTCGCGATCGTCGCGCACGCGCTGCTGCTCGTCGTCCCCTTGCGACTGCTCAGAGACGAACGAGAGCGCCGCGCGTGGATATGGGCGTTCGTGCTCACGGCGACGAACCCGATTCTCGTCTTCCTCGAGCGGAATATCTGGGCGCAGTCGGTACTGCCGATCTTCCAGGTGCTCATCATCGTCTCGTTCTGGAAGCGGAGCACGCGCGCGGGAGCGTTCGCGTGGGGGCTGGTCGGTGCGGTGGTCGGGCAGATCCACATGGCAGGCTTTTTCTTCGTGCCGGCGCTCGCTGTGTTCACGCGCGCGCTCGAGCCGAAGGAGCGGCGTGCGCGTTGGGGATGGTGGCTCGCCGGCTCGGTCGTGGGCGCGCTGCCCGCCGTGCCGTGGCTCCTCTACATGGCGCGCGAGCGCCCGCCGGCGGCGGCCGGGAGCCCATGGCTACGTTTCCGTCTCGAGTTCTACCAGTACTTCTTCAGCGATCCGTCGGGGCTGTCGTCCGAGTACGTCATCGGCCGAGACGTCCTCCCGCTCATGCGCTACCCGCTCGTCGCCGGTCACGCGACGTACCTCGTGGGCGCGGCGCACGTCGTTCTGGCCGTTGCGACGCTTGCCGTCGCGAAGCGCGTGCTCGTGCACGCATGGCGGCGGAGAACCGCGCTCGGCGAGCTCCTGTTCGGAGATCGCTCCGACACGGCGATCCTTCTCGCGGCGACGTTGCTCGGGATGGGCGCGTTGATGACGCTCCCGTCGATTCCCATCCACCGGCACTACATGATGGCGCTCTTCCCGGTGCCGTACGTGTGGACGGCGCGCGCGGCTCTCCGCGAGCCCGGCGGCGAGCGCTGGCTCGCGGCGCTGTTCGGCGGGGCGTTCGTCGTCAGCCTCGGGATCCTCTCCTTCCTGCACGCGAACGGCGGCGCGGACGGATTCGGAAAAGCGTGGGTCGTGCAAGCGCAAGAGGGCGCGAATGCCGATGGAGCGAAGGAGCTCCACCCGTGAGCGCGGCGCGTACCGGCTTGTGGCGCCGCGCGGTGGACGCGCTCGCCTCGATGCCGCAGGGCCTCCGTCGTGCGCTCGCGCTCGCGCTCGTGCTGCATGCGGTGGGCCTCGCGTGGGGCATGCCCGCGTCGGATGCGTGGGACGTCGACGGCATTGCGCCACGCGACTTCCTTCCGGGTCTCGCGGAGACGTACACGCCCGGCAAGTACTTCACCTACCCGCCGCTCCATCTCGCCGTCCTCGCGGTGCTCACGCTGCCGGTGACGCTCCTCGCCGTCGCCCGCGCGGGCACGACGGCGGTGGGCGACGTGATGCGGGTGATCATCGAGCCGCCGTACATGACGGCGATGACGTTGACCGCCCGCGCGCTCGCGGTGGGCATGTCGCTGGGGATCATCCTCGCGCTCGCGTACCTCGCCGCCGAGATCGTGCCCGCGGTGCGCCGCAAAGGCGTGCTCGTCGGAACGGCGGTGGTCGCCGCCGTGAACGTCTCGTTCACGTACTACGCGCACGTCTCGAACCTCGACGTGCCGTACCTGTTCTGGGCGTCGCTCGCCGCGCTGTCCCTCGTCCGCGCCATCGCGCGGAGGGAGCCGCGCCGTCTTCGTACGATGGCGGTGCTCGCCGCATGCGCGGTCGCGACGAAGGATCAGGCGTACGCGATGTACCTGCTGGCGGTGCCGCTCGTGCTCGCGCTCTGGCTCGCGCTCGACCGCTGGGCGCGAGGGAACGCGCGGCGCATTTTCGTCGACCTCGCGATCGGTACGGCGCTCGCCGCGGCGTTCCTCGCGGTCGTGGATGGCGCGGTGACGAACCCGTCCGGCTTCCGTGCGCGCGTCGCCTTCCTCACCGGGTCTGCGAGCCAGGACTATGCGACGTACTCGCGCGACGCGGTCGGGCGCATCACGCTCCTCGTCGACGTCGTGCGCGCCTTCACGATGCACTACCCGGCCGTGATCGCGGCGTTCCTGCTGGTCGGCGTCGTCGACGCGATCCGCTCTGAGAAGCGCCGCGGCCCCGACAGCGTACGTGGAGACGCGCCGCCTTCTGGCATCGATCCGCGCGCACGCCTGGTGGCGGCGCTCGTTCCGCTCGCCATCGCGCTCTCGTTCACGCTCTGCTTCAACATGGCCGCGCGGCGCGTCGAAGAGCGCTTCACGCTCCCGCAAATGCTGATGGCTGCCGTGTACGCCGGCATCGGCTTCGATCGGCTCTGGTCCCGCATCGCACCGGAGGGCGCGCTCGTGAATCTGCCCGCGCGCGTCGCGTGCGCCGCGGCGATCGTGCTGGCGGCCTGGCAGTGCGTCGTCCTCGACGCGAACCTCCTCCTCGAGCCGCGCTACGACGCGGAGGCGTATCTCGCGTCGCATGCGCGGACCGACGACGTCGTCGAGGTCCACGGGCTTAACGTGTATCTTCCACGCTTTCCGAGTGGGCTCCGTGTCGTGCGCGTGGGGCCCACGCCACCGGAGAAGCGTGGACCGCTTCCGGGCGTCGTCGAGGTGCAGGCGCCGCTCGCGGCGATCGCCGATCGACGACCGCGCTTCGTCGTGGTGAGCGAGTGCTACGCCTGGCGCTATCTGGAGCGCGACCTCGGGGGCGACTCGGGGCACATCGTTCCCGTGCGCCAGAAGGACATCGCGCACGATGCCGATGCATCGTCGTTCTTCAACGGGCTCTTCCGGGGGCAGCTCGGCTATCACGTCGCTCGCGAGTCGCGCATCCGCTCGACCCTCTTCCCGCGCCGCGAGCTCCACGCCAGCGTCGGATGCCCGGTGTTCACGTTCGAGCGAAACTGACGCGACCGACTCACGCGCCGCACAGTGCCGTCACGTGTCGCATGCGCGCGCGCAGCACGCGCCGACGGAACATCTGTCAGAATGGGCTCTGTCGCATGAGGGCCGACGAGGAACACCGCGGAGAAGGCCCGGCGTCGACCGGAACGGCAGACGACCGCGCGTCGGGCATCGAGAACGAGCTCGCCCAAGACAAACGCGTCCTCGAGATCCTGAACGAGACCGGCGCTGCCGTCGCGTCGAAGCTCGATCTCGACCGCGTCGTGCAGGTCGTGACGGACGCGGCGACGGAGCTCGCCGGCGCGCAGTTCGGCGCCTTCTTCTACACGGCGAAAGACGACCAAGGCGACGTCTTCACGCTCTATGCGCTGTCGGGCGCGCCGCGCGAGGCCTTCGACTCGTTCGGCCACCCGCACTCGACGCCACTCTTCGGACCCACGTTCCGCGGCGAAGGCGTCATCCGCATCGGAGACGTGCACCGCGATCCGCGCTTCGGGAAGGTGCCGCCGCATCACGGTCTCCCGCCGGGACATCTGCCCGTCCGCAGCTATCTCGCCGTGCCGGTCGTCGCGCGCAGCGGTGAGGTACTGGGCGGGCTGTTCTTCGGGCACGAGGAGGCGGACGTCTTCACCGAGCGCGCCGAGCGACTGGTCGTCGGCATCGCGGCGCAGGCGGCGATCGCGGTCGACAACGCGCGGCTCTACCAGCAAGCGCGGCGTGCCGCGGAGGAACGCGCTCATCTGCTCGAGGCGGAGCGCGCCGCTCGCTCGGAGGTGGAGCGCGCGAGCCGCGTGAAGGACGAGTTCTTCGCGACGCTCTCCCACGAGCTCCGAACACCGCTGAACGCGGTGCTCGGTTGGGCGAAGATCCTGCTCGAGGGCACCGACGCGGCGACGACGAAGCACGGGCTCGAGACAATCGTGCGCAACGCGGGGGCGCAGCTCCGCCTCGTCGAAGAGCTCCTCGACATGAACCTCGTCGTCGCGGGAAAGCTGCGGGTCGACTCGGAGCCGGTCGAGCTCGCGGAGATCGTGGAGCGCGCCGTGGAGTCGATCCGTCCGGTGGCGACGTCGAAAGGGATCACCCTCGACACGGCGATCGACCGCGCCGTCGGGATCGTGTCGGGCGACGCGAACCGCCTGCAGCAGGTCGTATGGAATCTGCTGAACAACGCGGTGAAGTTCACGCCCGAGGGCGGCAACGTCGCGGTCGCGGTCGTTGCCGCGGGGTCCCAGGCCGAGGTGGTGGTCCGCGACGACGGCATCGGCATCGCTCCCGATTTCCTCCCGCATCTCTTCGAGCGGTTCCGGCAGCACGACTCTTCGACGACGCGACGGTTCGGTGGGCTCGGCCTCGGCCTCTCGATCGTGCGGCAGCTCGTGGAGCTGCACGGGGGAGACGTGCGCGCGGAGAGCGCCGGCCCGGGACGCGGGTCGACGTTCCGCGTCCGCCTTCCGCGAATTGCGCAGCGCAGGTCGGAGCCCGTCCGCGACTCGCAAGCGCCGCCGAAGCCGCGTCGTGGTCGCGAGCGCGCGCTTGCGGGCGTGTCCGTGCTCGTCGTCGACGACGAGAGTGACGCGCGCGAGCTCGCCCGCTTCGTGCTGGAAGCGGCAGGCGCCCGCGTGAGCACTGCCGCCTCGGCGGACGAGGCGCTCCAGGTCCTTCGCGCCGAACGACCGCAGGCGCTCGTCAGCGACATCGGCATGCCGTACCGCGATGGCTACGACCTCGTAAGGTCGGTGCGCGCGCTCGGCGCGGACGAGGGCGGCCTCACTCCTGCGCTCGCGCTGACCGCCTTTGCGAGCGCCGACGATCGAACGCGCGCGCTCGGCGCCGGGTATCAGCTCCATGCGACGAAGCCGATCGATCCGCAGCAGCTTGTGGAGTTGGTGAAGACGCTCGCCGGGGCGAAGCACGCGGCAACGGCGGAGTGACCCCGCCGCGCGCGGCGGCGCGCGGCGGCGCGGCGGCGGCGCGCGGCGGGGACCGCGTGTCAGGGTTCCCCGTCGCGGCAGCGGCACCACGCACGCGGCTCGCCGTTGCCGAGTGATTCCGCGCGCGGCGCGGAGGGCACGCATCCTGAATGCGCGCCGTCCTCATGAAAACACGACTGTGGGGGTGGTGGTCGTTGCTCGGGGCGGCATGGATCACGGCGTGCGGAATCGACGCGGTGCCGGATCCCACGGCGGGTCCGAGCGCGAAGGAACAAGCGACGGAGCGAACAGGCGCGACGGCGAGCGCGTTCACGGTCACGTCCGCGATCGAAGCGGCGCAGGCCTGGCACGACGGCTGGTACGGCAGCACGGCGAATCGCGGCGCGAATAGCTATCTCCACGATTCGCAGGGAACGGTGGCGGTCTACTGGGGCGACTCGAACCCGACCGCACCCGGCAAGTTCACGAGTGTTGCCGACTGCTCGTTCTTCCTCAATGCGACGATGAAGCGTGGATATGGATTCACCGACGCTTCGCTGAAAAGCTGGCTTCGGCCGTCTGGCACGGGACGACCGCGCGCGATGCACTATTACGACGCCATCGCCGCGGGCAACGGTTTCGCGCGTGTCGTCTCGGCGGGGCAGGTATCGCCCGGCCACGTGCTCGCGGTTAAGTACCTCACGGCATCCGCGACGGAGAACAGCGGGCACGTCATGCTCGCCGCGTCGGCGACGACGTACGCGGGGCAGTCGACCTACGGCGGCGCGGCCATCAGCTACTTCGATGTCGACGTCATCGATGCTGCGTCGAGCCACCACGGTGATTTGGATACGCGAAAGCTGAACGGTGTCGTCGGCGGCGTGGGGCGCGGGACGGTGCGTCTCGTTGCCAATGCCAACGGGGACCTCGTCGGATACAAGTGGAGCACCTGGTCCGGCTCCGAGCTGTTCATGAACAGCGCTGGAGAGCGGTCGATCCTTGCCGGTGCGTACGACGGAACGAAGACTCCCGGCTCGACGCCGACGCCCACGTCGGGGATCTCGGACGTCTTCTCGTGCGCGCAGTACGAAGCGATGCTTCCCGGGCATCTCGCGAAGTACACGTGTGCGAGCTTCCTCGACGCGCTCGCGAGCAATCCGACGCTCTTCGGCGCATTCGGCACGACTGGCACGACCGATCAGCGGAAGCGGGAGATCGCGGCGTTCTTCGCAAACGTCGCTCACGAGACATCGAATCTGAGCATCGAGACCGAGGCGTCCACGTATCATTATTGCCAGACAGGGGATTCCGCGTGCCCCTGCTCGACGGAAAGCACCACCCGGTACAACGGGCGTGGGCCGCTGCAACTGAGCTGGAATTACAACTACTGTGCCGCCGGCGCGGCGCTCGGGATTGCGGGGCTAGGCACCAATCCTGATCTCGTGACGGCGTCCGTATCGAACGCATGGCGGACGTCGCTCTGGTTCTGGATGGCGAGCGCCGGCGCGAGCTACGGCGGCTTCGGTGGCGCGACGACCGCCCACGACGCGATGACGAGCGGCGCCACTCCTCGCGGCTTCTACGCGACGATCAGCGTCATCAACGGCTCGCAAGAGTGTTATCGCGGCTCGCCCCGCACGACCGAGCAGATGGACCAGCGAGCGTCGCGCGCGTCGAAGTACGCGAGCTACGCGTCGGCCTCGATCATGGGAACGACGGCGGGCACGAACGACGAGGCGTACTGCCCGGCAAACCCGGCCCCCTGACGGGGCGGAGGCGGGGGCGGCGGGGCGGCGGGGCGGCGGGGGGGGCGAGGCCGCGGGGGGCGGGGCGGCGGGGGGCGAGGCGGCGGGGGGCGGGCGGAGGAGCGGCGGCTGCAGAGGGGTGGCTACGGCGGGAGGCTCGACGGCTGCTTCTCTGCGACGACGAGCGCCGCTGTCGACGGCCTGATTCGGGCTATTCTCTGGTGGCGCGCGACATGACGCCTCGCCGGCCGTTTCGAAGGCGCTGCTCTGCTGCGTGCAGGCGCGCGGGCGGTTGGGGGGAGGCGTGGCTGGGCGCGATCGCTGCGCACCGGGCGCAACCGTACGGCCAGCACCGTCCTGACGAGCTGATCGCCTTCGGCGATCGTCGCGTCCGGAGGCAGCATGGCTCACGGGCGGTGGTCAGAGGTCGAAGCGCGCGGCGTTCGCGAAGCATGGAAGCGGAGCGGGCTGACGCTCGAGGCGTTCGCGAAGCAGCGAGGGACCGTCTCGCAGCGGACGCGCTGGTGGCGAAAATGAATCGGGAGGAGCGGACGCGGGCCGCCGGACCGGTGCCGGCGCTCCTGCCGCTTCGCGTGGCGACGGAGCCCGCGCGCCGCGGCGAGCCGGTTACCGTGCTGCTCCGCACCGGGCACATGCTCAAGGTCTCGCACGGCTTCGACGAGGACGCGTTCGCGCGGGTGGTCGCGATCCTCGAGGGCGGCTGATGCTCGGCCTGCCGCCGAGCGTCCGGATCTACTTCGCAACCGAGCTTGCCGACATGCGCAACGGGATCGACGGCCTTCGCGCGCTCGTCGAGGGAACGCTTCGCGGCGACCCGTATGCAGGCCACCTCTTCGTCTTCGTCGGCAAGGCGAAGGACAAGGTGAAGATCTTGTTCTGGGACCGCTCCGGCTTCGTCCTCTACATGAAGCGGCTGGAGAAGGGCCGATTCCAGCTGCCGGTCGTCGACGCGCGACGGAAGCACGTCGAGATGGAGCCCGCGCAGCTCGCGATGCTGCTCGACGGTATTGACCTCAACGCGCGACGGCTCGCGCGATGGACTCCCGAGGAGCGAAAGGGGATCGACACGGATCTCCGAGTATGATCAAAGCTGCTCGAAAGAAGGAGCTCTTCGAGCGTCGAAGCGAGCGCTCGCGTGAAGACGGGCGAGCCCGCGACGCACGAGCAGATCAAGGCGACGCGCCAGGCTCCGGCCGAGGCCAAGGCGCAAACTCCAACTTTGCGTGTTGAACACAAAGTGCCGGAGCCGCTTCGGCGCTGTACGGCCTGCAGGCGCACGGACCTCACGCCGCTCGGCGACGGGAAGAGCACGCACGTCTGCGAGTTCGTGCCCGCGAAGTTCGTCCGCGTCGAGCACGTCCAGGAGGTCCTCCGCTGCCGATGCGGAGGCTGCATCGTGACCGCGCAGCGCGCGCCGAAGGTGGTTGAGAAGGGGCAGTACGGCGCGAGCTTCCTCGCGCACGTCGCGGTCGCGAAGTGCGCCGACATCTCCCAATCTACAGGCTCGAGAAGGAGCTTGCGCGAAAGGGCGTGCCGGTCGCGCGCTCGACGATGAACGATCTTCTGCACCGGACGTCGGCGCTGCTCGCGCCGATCTGGACGCGGCTACTCGACGTGATCCGCGCACGCGACATCGTGCTCGCGGACGAGACCCGCCGTCGCATCCTTAAAGACGCGAGCGGCAAGCCGACGGATCGAAGGGCCTCCTCCTCGTCGACGGCTACAGCGGCTACAACGACATCGAGAAGGTTTCGAGCCGTCGCCGCGCCGCATGCCACGCGCACGTCCGTCGGTACTTCTTCGACGCCCCGGTCGCGCAGGAGATCCTCGACCTCATCACCGACCTGTACCGCGTTGAGCACGAGGCGAAGGAGCGCGGACTTTCCGGAAACGCAAACTTGGAGTTTCGGAAAGTCCGGGCCGGGCCGATCCGCGACGCCATCAAGGCTTGGCTCGACGTGCAGCAGCCGCGGCATCCACCGGAGAGTCCGCTGGGCGTCGCGATCCGGTACACGCTCGCGCAGTGGACCGAGCTCGGCGTCTTCCTCGACGACGAGCGCGTGCCGCTCGACAACAACGCCTCGGAGCGGTCGCCCCGACGGATCGCGCTCGGCCGGAAGAACTACCTCTTCGTCGGCGACGTCGAGGCGGGCAGGAGCCTCGCAGGGCTCTACTCGCTCGTCGCGACCTGCGAGTCGCGCGGGATCAACCCCTTCGACTTCCTCGCCGACGTCCTCGGCCGCGTCCAGGATCACCCGGCGAACTCGATCGACGAGCTCCTGCCCAGCGCCTGGGCCGCCGCAGGCTGCGCCGCTGTCAGGACGGCGCCTCGACGTCGTCGGCAATGCGAGCGTCGAGGTGTTCCTCGGTGCGGAGCGCGTCGCCGTGCACCGCCGTCGCGCGAGCCGCACGCGCGCATCGTCGACCACCTCACGCGTCTGCGTCTTGGCGAGGTCGCCGAGCGACTCGACGCGCTCCTCTCGGACGCCGCGAAGAACGACGTCACGTACCCCGACTCCTCGACGTCCTCCTCGCCGAGGATGTCGCGAGCAAGCAGCGCAAGCGCATCGCGATGCAGGTGCAGATTGCCCACTTCGTTCCAGCCCAGCATCGACCATAAGCTCGTGCGCGAGCTCGCCACGGGTCGCTTCATCGCGAACGCCGAGAACGTCCTCGCCTTCGGTCCGCCGGGCGTGGGCAAAAACGCACCTCGCCATCGCGCTTGGACGCGCCGCCGTCGAGACTGGTCGCGGCGCTCGCACGGGCAGAGGCGGAGGGTCAGCGCGACGCGAAGGTCGCGTACTTCGCGAAGCCGAAGCTGCTCGTCATCGACGCGCTCGGCTATCTGCCGTTCGAGAAGCGCGCCGCGCATCTCTTCTTCCAGCTCGTCGCACGTCGCTACGAGCGGGGCAGCTGGCTCATCACCACCAACCAGGTGGTCACGCAGTGGGGAGCGGTCTTCGACGGCGACGTGCTCGCTGCCGCCATCCTCGATTGCCTCCTGCACCACTCACACACGCTCATGATCCAAGGAGAGAGTTACAGGCTGAACCAGAAGAAGAAGAAGAAGAAGAAGAAGAAGAAGAAGAAGAAGAAGAAGAAGAAGGCGGGACTGCCGGGAGCCCTGCCTCGAAGGGTTCGCTGCGAGGGTCGGCGAAGGGGTCGTTTCAATGTCGTAAGGGGCTCAGATCTCTCCGACGGTGCGCAGCACATCGCGCTTGGAGCGGGGGCGCCCGCTCGCGGCCGGCTGCTCCGGCGGGGCGCGGCTCCGTCGCTGGGGCCGCCGCTCGGCGCCTTCGCTTGGCAGCTCGCGTTCGCGAGACATCTGACGCTCGCTTTCGGCGGCGCGACGTCTCGCGGCGCGGGGTGGACGGAGAAGTGCCCCGTTCAAACAGAAGCGACGGCGCGGGCCATTGCGGCATAGAGCCGCAGTTGCCATCGCGGCGCGCGAAGGGGGTGGGCGGGAAAACAGAAGCGCCCCGTTCGACCGACCCGGGGGAGACCCGGCGAACCCGGCACTCCAAGCGGCCAATTGCGCCGCCACCGCGCCAACGCGCGCGGCCCACTTCGTCGTCGTAACCCGACGCCGGCCGCGCTGCCGTCCACGCCGGCAGCGAACGAGGAGCCTGCTTCGCCCTGGCGCCGCACGGAGCGACGGCGCCCACGGCGACAAGCGCCTGCACCGGCTCGAGTCGGGCGCTTCTACTTTCGTGACCCGGCGCGGTGCCGCCGGCGGCGGCCCGCGCGGGCCCCGCTCGAACGGGGCACTTCTCCCTTCGGAACGAGGCCCGCCGGAGACGGCGGCGCCCCCCCCCTCGACGTCCCCGCCTGCGGCTCCCTCCCGTCGCCCGCCCTGTTCGTGGTGCCGCCCCCGCAGCCGCGCGCGAAGCCGCGCCGGCCCACGCCCCGGCCCGGCCGACTCGAACGGGGCAGTTCTCGTTCAGGCCCGCCCGCCGCGCCGGCCCGCGCTCGCTGCCCCGCTCGAACGGGGCACTTCTCGTTCATGCCCGCCCGCCGCGCCGGCCCGCGCTCGCCGCCCCGCTCACCCGCCGCGCCGCGCGCCGCGCCGGCCCGCGCTCGCCGCCTCGCCGCCACCTCGCCGCCGCGCCGCGGCGGCCACCTCCCCGCCACAAAACGCGTGCGGCCCCCGCCGCTTGCGCGTGGGGGCCGCCACGTTGGTGCCCGGGGCTCGTCAGTACGGGACGGCCTTCGAGGCTTCCTGCTGCTGGCGGCGGCGCTTGCGCGCGTTCATCTCGGGGGACTCCGCGACGGCCATGCCGATGAGGCGCATGCCCTCTGCGAAGTGCTTCGCACCGAGCGTGATGAGCTCCGGGTTCGCCGCGCCGACGTCGGGGAAGCCCTGCTCGTTCTCCTGGACCTTGCCCCAGTTCGCGAAGAGGCGGCCCCAATCGCTCTCGAGCACCGGCGCCATCTTCTCCTTCGCGAAGCGCGGGTACCAGAACATGTCGTGGTACGCGACGCTCGCGACGTACGCCCAGGGAGCGAGCCACGTCTTCAGCGACCACTCGACCGGCTTCTTCAGCGGGCCCCAGTAGATGCGGTGCTGGTTGCGCGACGCGAACGTCATCTCCTTGAACGGACCGTCGAAGTTCCAGTTCTCGTTCGCCGCATCCACGTCGCCGACGATCTCGATGTCGCGCGGGTCGCCCACGCCGAGACCCTGCTCGTGACCGAGGCGGACGAACTTGCAGTCCTTCATGGGGTCCATGCCCATGAGCTTCGCCGCGACCGAGTCGATCGCCACCTGGTCGTCCGACGCGAGGATGACGTTCTTCACGTGCGGGATCATGCAGCGCGGTCCCGGGCCGTCGCCCGCGAACGTGCCGTCCATCACCGCGAACACGCCGCGATGGATCTTCTTCTGGATCATGAGGAGGTCCACGAGCGTCTCGTGGATGACCGGATGGGTCCAGTGACGGTGCTCGTTCAGCAGGCCGCCGAACGCATTCTTCATCGCGCCCGTCGTCGTCGTGAAGATGTGCGTCTTCACGGTCGGCAGGTGGATGATGTTCTCCCCGATGAAGCGCTTCGGGATCGAGAAGCCCTTCGGGTAGACCTCGTTCAGGCAGAGGAACTTCTTCGTGAGGTCACCGACCGCGTCGCGGATGTCGATCCACTCTTCGCCTTCGTAGAGGTGCACGTTGCGGAGGCCGTGCGCCTTCACGACGTCGATGTGCTTGTTCTCGCGCTCGCCGAGGTGCGCGTCGATGACGACGGTGCGGTTGTGGCACGTGTGGATCAGGTTCGGGTCGTACCCGTCCTTCTTCATCGCGCGGATGACACCATCGACCTGCCACGGGACCGTCGAGGACCCCGGGTAGAAGAAGTGCCACGAGATGTTCATCTTCAGCGCGGTGTCCGCCGTCTTGTCGACGAACTGCTGGTAGTTCGCGAGGTTCAACAGGCGGTGATAGTCCTCGCGGACCGTGGCGGGCTTCGTACGAAGGATTGCGACGCGAGACTTGGCCATGGGATTCTCTCTTATAGGACAACTCAGCCGACTTTCGAGGCCGGCGCGCGATGGCTCAAAGCGCCGCAGCGCGGACCAGCGCGACCGTTGAGTTTCGCGACGAACACGACGTCGCCTGCACGCCCGTCTTGACGTCCGCCCGCGGGGCCGTCCTCGGGTTTTTCCGCGCGTTGCCCATCGGGCGCGCGTCGTCTTCCGCGCCTGCGCGGCGCGCCGGCTCAGGGAGCGGCGTTCTCGAAGATGCGCGCGTCGCTCAAGCAGTCTTGCCCGAGGATGACGCCCTCGGGTGACCGAATGAGCGTGCTCGCGAAGGTCGCTGCACCGGCGGACGTCTCGACGTCGGCGCTCATCGCGCACTGCTTGTTCGTGCAATGGTGGCCGTCGGCGTCGACGTGCCGCCGATTGTTCTCGGCGACGGGCACGCCGTTGTCGACGAACCCGACTGCATGCCCGAAGTAGTGAACGAGCGTCAGCTGCTCGACGAGCTCCGGGCTCGCGCCGGCCACCGCCGCAACGGCGGGCTTGAACACGACGACGACGCCTGACGCGCCGATCGAGCGGCCGAGCACGTCCTTCTGCTCGACGCCGGCGTCATCGATCCAGTAGCCGTCGACGAAGAGGACGTAGAAGGCGGCCGTGTCTTCCGACGACGCGCTCGTACGGTGCGAGGAAGCGATCTCGAGGAGCTCGCCGGTCGTGAAGCTCTTCGAGGGAACGTCGTCGAGCTTCGCCATGCCCGCGAGCGCGCGCGGATGCGTCACCGTCTTCTTGCCGTCGAAAATCGCGAGCGCGTTCACGTGGAACACGTTCCAAATGTCGCCGAACTTCTTCAGCGAGCCGGCGTACGGCGCGGCCGATGCCGCGTACGCGATCTCGATCGTGACGTTCTTCACGGCCGGCGCGAAAAGCTTCCGCGCCTCGGGCTTCGCGGTCGCCACCCCGCCGTCACCGGCACTGCCGGACGACGAGGACGAGGACGTCTCGGACGAGCTGCACGAAAGGAGCAGGAGGGCGGCGCACGCCGCGCGGAGCGGAGCACGGAAGAAAGCGCGACCGGCGGAAGCCATCGGCGCGCATCCTGGTCCGACGTCGGCGATTTCGCAAGCGCGCGCGCGGCGGCCGCCGCCTCGTCGTCGTGGCGAGCCCCGCGCCGTAGCGAACGCCGCCTGACGCGTGTATGCGTCCGGAGGCGATGAGATCCGTCCTCGAGAGCCCGTGCGCCGAGACCCGCATCGCGACCGCGGCCGCGTGGCTCGCGGCACGGTCGACCCCTCACGTCACGGTGGTGGGCGCCTCGATGGAGGCCGCGAGCGAGGTCGCGCGGAAGGCGCTCGCACGTTCGGAGCGCCCCGCGGCCTTCGGGTGGCAGCGGACGACCTTGGGCGTCCTCGCGGTGACGATCGCGCGAAGCGAGCTCGCGCGGCGCGGGCTCGTTCCCGTGTTCGGCGTCGCCCTCGAAGCCGCGTGCGCCCGCGTGGTGCATGCGAGCGGTGCCGCGGCTCTCGGGCGTTTCGCGCCCATCGGCGACCTGCCCGGCCTTCCTCGCGCCCTCGCGCGCACGGTCGTCGAGCTCCGTCTCGCGGGCGAGCCGACGCTGCCCGACCCCGATCTGTCCCGCCTCGCGGCCGCGTTCGAGCGCGAGCTCGAAGAGACGGGGCTCGCCGATCGCGCACGCACGCTGGCGATCGCGACGGAGCTCGCCGGGCGTCTCGCGCCTGGAGAGCTCGGGCCCCTGCTCCTCGTCGACGTGCCGGTTCGTTCGCGCGCCGAGCGCGATTTCGTGCGGGCCCTCGCCGTCGGCGCGCCGGCCGTTCTCGCCACCGTGCCGTCCGGCGACGACCGCACGCGCGCGTTCCTCGCCGAAGCCCTCGGACCGGATGCAGCAGTCAGCGCGCCCGCGCCGGAGGCGGCATGCAGCCCGATCGCGGCGCTCGCGCGGCTGCAGTCCGAGCTCTTCGGCGACGCACCGCTCGCGCCCACGTCCGTCGACCCGGAGACGGTGACCATCCTTTCCGCGCCCGGTGAGAGCCGCGAATGCGTGGAGATTGCACGCATCGTCATCGAAGAGGCGTCGAAGGGCACTCGCCTCGATCGCATGGCCGTACTCCTCCGCGCGCCCGCGTACGGCGCGCACTTGGAGGAAGCGCTCCGCCGCGCGAACGTTCCGGTCTGGTTCGCGCGCGGTACGAGGAAACCGGACCCGGCCGGGCGAGCGATGCTCGCGCTGCTCGCGTGCGCGGCCGAGGGGCTCTCTGCGCGCCGCTTCGCCGAGTACCTCTCTCTCGGCGAGGTCCCGGACGACGACGGCACGGGCGCTCCCCCGCCGGCGCCGCCGCCCGGTGACCGCATCGCTCCGCCCGACGAAGAGACGGCGGAAGCCGTGCTCGGCCGCGCGGCAGCGGCCCTCGACACCGGCGACGACGATGCCGAGGCCGACGAAGCCGCGCTCCCGTCGCGCGTCGCGCTCGCCGAAGAAGATCGAGGCACCGCGTTCGGGACGCTGCGCGCGCCTCGTCATTGGGAACGGCTGCTCGTGGATGCCGCCGTGATCGGTGGCAAGGAGCGCTGGCAGAAGCGTCTGGCCGGCCACCACGAGAAGCTCTCGATGGATCTCGCGGCGTACGTCGCCAAGGCGGAAGACGCGCTCGCCGACGGCGTGCGCCGGGATCTCGCGGCGCTCGAGACACTGCAGCGCTTCGCGCTTCCTCTCGTGGACGACATCGCATCCCTCCCCTCGTCCTCGGGTGCGACGTGGGGCGAATGGCTCGATTGCCTCGCGAAGCTCGCGACGCGCGCGATACGACACCCGGACCGCGTCCTCGCCGTCCTCGGCGAGCTGCGCCCCATGGCCAAGGTCGGGCCCGTCGAAATCGGAGAGGTGCGGCTCGTCCTCGAGCGTCGCCTCTCGCAGCTCGTGGTCCGCAGCGGCGGCCGGCGTCACGGACGCGTCTTCGTCGGCACCATCGAAGAGGCCCGCGGCCTCGCGTTCGACGTCGTCTTCGTGCCGGGCCTTGCCGAGAAGATCTTCCCGCAGAAGGTGGTCGAGGATCCGCTCCTCCTCGACGACGTGAGGCGCACGCTCGGCGCCGGGCTCGCGACGAACGACGACCGCACCGCGGACGAGCGCCTCGCGCTGCGAATCGCAGTAGGCGCCGCGTCGCGTCGCGTCGTGCTCTCGTACCCTCGCCTCGACGTGGAGCAGGCGCGTCCGCGCACGCCTTCGTTCTACGGGCTCGAGGTGCTGCGCGTCGCGGAAGGCGAGCTCCGAGATTTCGAGTACCTGTCGAAGAACGCCGCACGCACGGTCGAAGCGCGCATCGGGTGGCCGGCGCCGGCGGAGCGCCTTCGCGCGATCGACGAGGCGGAGTACGACCTGGCGCTCCTCGAGTCGATCCTGAAGAAACCGGAAGACGAATGCGTGGGCGAGGCGCACTACCTCCTCACGTCGAACGACCACCTCGCGCGTGCGCTGCGCTTCCGCGGGCGTCGGTGGCTGAAGTCGTGGAAGCAGGCCGATGGCTTGGTCGACCCGCCGGAGGAGGCGCTCGCCGCGATCCGCGAGCACGCCCTCGCGAAGCGCTCCTTCTCGCCCACCGCGCTGCAGAACTTCGCGGCGTGCCCGTACCGGTTCTTCCTCTCCGCCGTGCTTCGGCTCGCCCCGCGCGAAGAGCCCGCCGCGATCGAAGACCTCGACCCGCTCACGCGCGGCTCCCTCGTGCACGAGGTGCAGTTCGAGCTCCTCACCAAGCTCTCCGCAGCAGGGATGCTACCGGTGACGCGCCCGCGCCTCGATGCGGCGCGCGCCATGCTCGACGAAGTCCTCGAAAAGGTCGCCAGCGCAGAGAAGGACCGGCTGAACCCCGCCATCGATCGCGTCTGGCGCGACGCGATGGAGAGCATCGCTTCCGATCTGCGCGAGTGGCTGCGCCGTATGGTCGACGAGCCGGACTGGACGCCAGCGTACTTCGAGCTCTCGTTCGGCCTGAAGGACCGCCGGGCGCAAGACGCGCACTCCACGGACGAGCCCGTCGAGCTCGAGGCTGGGATCAAGCTGCGCGGCTCGATCGACCTCGTGGAGAAGGACGATGCCGGCCGCCTGCGTGCGACCGACCACAAGACGGGCAAGGTGCGCGCGAAGCGCGGCGACGTCATCGCGAAGGGCGAGATCCTGCAGCCCGTGCTCTACGCGCTCACCGTCGAGAAGCTGTTTCCCGGCACGTCGATCCGCGGCGGGCGGCTCTATTACTGCACGACGGCGGGCGACTTCACGAAGGTCGACATCGCCCTCGACGAGACGGCACGCGCCGCCGCAAAGCTCGTCGCGAAGACGATCGATGACGCGCTGACGAGCGGCTTCTTGCCTGCCGCTCCGGCGAAAGACGCGTGCCGCTACTGCGATTACCTGACCGTGTGCGGGCCGTACGAAGAGATCCGCACGAAGCGAAAGCCCGGTGATCGGTTGAAAGATCTCGTCGCGCTGAGGAGGCACAAGTGAGCCCGAGCCCTGCTCCCCTCGTCGACGCGGTTGCGCGCGGGCGCATCGCGAACGATCTCGACGTGACTCTCGTCGTCGAGGCGGCGGCGGGCACGGGCAAGACGACGGCGCTCGTCGAACGCATCCTGCAGCTCCTTCGAACGGGTCGGGCCACGCTCGCGAGCCTCGTCGCCGTCACGTTCACCGAGAAGGCCGCGGGCGAGATGAAGCTCCGCCTGCGAACGGAGATCGAGAAGGCGCGGAAGGGCGCGGCAGAGGGCGCGGAGCGTCGGCGGCTCGATGAGGCCCTCCGGCAGCTCGAAGCCGCGCACATCGGCACGATCCACTCGTTCTGCGCAGACATGCTGCGCGAACGTCCGGTCGAAGCGAAGGTCGATCCCCTGTTCGAGGTCGCGTCGGAAGACGAAGCCGATCGCCTCTACGACGAGGCCTTCACGCGCTGGTTCCAGGAGACGCTGCAATCACCAGGCGAGGGCGTGTCGCGCGTGCTCCGGCGCGCCACGCGCGAGCGCGATCAGGACGGACCACGTCAGGCGCTGCGCAAGGCCGGGCGCACCCTCATCGAGCAGCGCGACTTCCCTGCCCCGTACGCCCGTCCCGAGTTCGACCGCTGCGCGGCGCTGGATGCCGTCGTCGAGGAGCTCCGGAAAGTCGCCGAGCTCGCCGACAAGGGCAACCCCGAAGACTGGCTGACGAAGAGCATCCTCGAGATCCGGCGCTACGTCTCCGAGATCGATCGCCGAAGCGAGAGCGGCGCGCGCGACCACGATGCAGTCGAGGCGCAGCTACGGCAGCTCGCCCGCTACAAGGGGTGGAAGTACAAGGGCTACGGCAACTGGTTCCACCGCGCCGAGGGGATCACGACGCAAGCCGTGCGCGACCAACGCGCAGCCGCGAAGGCATCGCTCGACCGCGTCCTCGACGCCGCGGACGCCGACCTCGCCGCGCTGCTCTTCCAGGAGCTCTGGGGCATCGACGAGAAGAGCCGCGGGCTCGGACGGAAGGGCGTCGTCCGCGGTTACGAAGAGTTGAAGGCGCGCGCGGGCAAGCTCGACTTCCTCGACCTTCTCGTGCTGACGCGCGATCTCCTCCAGCGCGATCGCGCGGTTCGCGAAGGCCTCCAGCGTCGCTTCTCCCATCTGCTCGTCGACGAGTTCCAGGACACCGATCCGCTGCAGGCGGACATGCTCCTCCTCCTCGCGGCCGACGACCCGAACGTCGTCGACCCCGCGAGCGCGCGCGTCATCCCGGGCAAGCTGTTCCTCGTCGGCGATCCGAAGCAGTCGATCTACCGGTTCCGCCGCGCCGACGTTTCTCTCTACGAGAGCATCAAAGAGCGGCTCCTCCGAGACGGCGCGAGCCTCGTGCACCTTCGTACGAGCTTTCGCAGCGCGCCCTCGATCCAAGAGCTCGTCAACGCCGCGTTCGAGCCGCACATGCGGGCGAACGAGCGACGTTCCCAGGCCGAGTACGTCGCGCTCGCGCCGCATCGCCCCGATCCGACGAACCGGCCGACGGTCGTAGCGCTCCCCGTGCCCAGGCCGTACTCGGAGAATGATTTCCGCTCGCGCATCACGAGCTGGAAAATCGAAGAGTCACTGCCGGACGCCGTGGGCGCGTACGTCGAGTGGCTCGTCCAGAAGAGCGGTTGGCGCGTAACCGAGCGCGGCTCGAGCGAGCCCGTGCCGATCGAAGCGCGGCACGTCTGCCTCTTGTTCAAGCGGCTTCAGAGCTTCGGCACCGACGTGACGCGCCCGTACGTGAGGGCGCTCGAGGTCCGCCGCATCCCGCACGTGCTCGTAGGCGGCCGCAGCTTCCACGAGCGTGAAGAGGTCATCGCGCTCCGCAATGCGCTCGCCGCGGTCGAGTGGCCGGACGACACCATGAGCGTGTACGCAGCGCTGCACGGGCCGTTCTTCGCGCTCTCGGACGACGCGCTCCTCGCGTTCCGTCACGTGCACCGGCACCTTCACCCGCTCCGCAAGCGCGAGGTCGAGAAGCTGACCGACCTGACCACGCCCGTCTCGCAGGCGCTCGACGTCCTCGCGCGCCTGCACGTCGGCAGGAACAAGCGACCGATCGCCGACACGATCGCGCAGTTCCTCGAGGCGACGCGCGCGCACGCGGGCGTCGCCATCTGGCCGGCCGGCGAGCAGGCCCTCGGCAACATCCTCCGCGTGCTCGACATGGCGCGCCGCTTCGAGCAGGGCAGCATCACCTCGTTCCGCGCGTTCGTCGGCCGTCTCGAAGAAGACGCCGAGCGTGGCGGCGTGAACGAAGCGCCGGTCGTCGAAGAAGGCACCGACGGCGTGCGCGTCATGACCGTGCACAAGGCGAAGGGCCTCGAGTTCCCGGTCGTCATCCTGGTGGATCCCACGGCGAACCAGACCTTCCGCGATCCGTCGCGGTACGTCGATACGACGCGAAAGCTCTGGGCGGTACCGCTCTGCGGCGCGAGCCCGAAGGAGCTCCTCGACCGGCGCGAAGAGATCCTCGAGGAAGACCGGGAAGAGGCGATTCGCCTGCTCTACGTCGCGACGACGCGTGCGCGCGAGCTCCTCGTCGTGCCCGTGCTCGGCGATGCGCGCGACGACAAGCCGGAAGATCGAACCGGCTGGCTCGAGCCGCTGTGCGAGGTGCTCTACCCCGATCCGCAGGACCGCCGCGATGCGCGACCGGCGCCTGGTTGCCCTCCGTTCGGAGAAGACACCGTCGTGCATCGGCCGGAGAACGCGGCCGGGAGCGCGGGCACCGCGGTGAAGCCCGGTCTGCATCGCGCGATGCGCGGGACGCACGGCGTCGTGTGGTGGGATCCGTTCGTGCTCCGGCTGGACCGCGAGGACGACGCCGGACAACGCCAGCAGAAGATCCTCGCGCTGGATGCGAAGGGTGTCGTCGCGAAGGAAGGCATCGAGCAGCACGAAGCGTGGAGAGCCGCGCGCGCAAAGGCGGCCGAGGAAGGTGCTCGTCCCTCGGTGCTGGTCCGCACGGTCAGCGAAGCGAAGAGCACGCCCGGTGCGCCGGTCGCGCTGCCGGAGGTCACCTTCGAGGAGACCACGGCGGTGCGCCACGCTCGGCCGCATGGCAAGCGGTTCGGCATCCTCGTGCATGCGGTGCTCGCGACCGTCGCGCTCGACGCGGATGCCGCGACCATCGCGGATGCGTCGCGCATCCAAGCGCGCATCCTCGGCGCGAGCGAAGAGGAGACTGCGGCGGCGCGCGACGTCGTCGCCGCAGCGCTCGCTCACCCGCTGCTCGTTCGCGCACGGGCCGCCGTACGCGTCGAGCGTGAGACCGCGCTGATGATGCGCGAGCCGGACGGCGCGATCCTGGAAGGCGTGGTCGACCTCGCGTTCCTCGAGAAGGACGCGGGGTGGACCGTGATCGACTTCAAGACGGACGTCGAGATCGCGTCACGGCGAGAGGCGTACGTTCGCCAAATCGACGCGTACGCGCGCGCCATCGCTGCGGCAACCGGCGAGCCGGCGAGAGGCGCGCTACTCGCGGTGTGAGGTGTCCGAGGGCGCCGCGGCCCAGGCGGCGCTCAGCTTTTCGAGAGATCGCGCGGCTTGCAGCCGTGCCCGAGCGAGACGCCGCGCAGATCGAGGGTCGCGCCGTCGTACGCGTACCCGTCCTCGAACGGGTCCTCGGCGAGGAAGAGCGGAGTGTCGAGGTCGACGAACGCGAACCCGCCGAGGCCCGCGGCGAACGCCGCCGACGTTCCCATGGCCATACGTGCTTCGACCATGCCGCCGATCATCGCCTCGACGCCACACGCGCGCGCGGCAGCGACGATGTCGAGCGCGCGCACGATCCCGGACTTCATCAGCTTGATGTTCGCTGCGTCCGCCGCGCCGGCGCGGAAGGCGGCGACGACGTCCTCGGCGCGCGTCAACGATTCGTCGATCGCGATGGGCAGCTTCGTTTCGGCGCGAACCTGCGCGAGCGCCTCCCAGCTCGCGTCGTCGCCCGCGGGTACCGGCTGCTCGAACAGCGCAGGAACGACTCCGCGCTGACGGAGCTCGCGCGCGAGGTAGACCGCTTCGCGCACGGACAGACCGCCGTTCGCGTCGAGAAGGATGCGTGCATCCGGCCGCGCCGAACGAACGGCGAGCACGCGAGCGACATCACGATCGACGTCGTGACCGGCGACGCCGCCGACCTTGATCTTCAACGTATCGAACGACGCGAACGACGCCGCCTCGCGCGCCGCATCGTCGACCGTCCCCGTCGTAATCGTGACGTCGGTGACGAGCTCGTCCTCCATGCCGCCGAAGAACAGACGCAGCGACGTTCCGAGCGCCCGCGTCAGCGCATCGAGCACCGCGGTCTCGAGCGCGCACACCGCGGAGGCAGAAGGCGCGGCCGAAGGTGTGCCGCGCACTGCGGAGGCAGGCGCGGGCACCGCCGCGAAGCTCATCACGTCGATCTGCTCGGCGAGCAGGCGCCACGCGCGCACGTCGCTGCCGACCAGCGCTCCAGCGATCGCTTCCACGGCCGCCAGCGCGTGCTCCTGCGTCTCGCCGTTGAACGCCGGCAATGGCGCGCCCTCACCCCAGCCCTTCACACCGGACGCGAGCGTGAGCTCGACGAGCACGTTGCGCGCGACCTCTTGCGCCCCGCCGGCGATCCCGAACGCCTTTTTCATGGGAACGTCCAGCGCGCGAGCGATGACGCTCGTGACGATGAAATCGCGGTCTGCCATGCGCGCGGGTCTGCTCACTCGAGGAGAAAGGCCTTGTACGCGACGTCGTTCGGCGGGCGGCCGAGGAATCGCGCGACGAGATTCGCCTCCTCGTCGCCAGCGCCCGGAGCGAGGATCGCCGCGCGGTACTCGGCAGCGGTCTTCGCGTTCATGAGGCCCTCCTTCTTGAATCGCGTGAAGAGGTCCTGCGCGATCGAAAGCGCCCACTGGTAGCCGTAGTACCCGGCGTCGTAGCCGATGAGGTGCCCGAAGCTCGCCTGGAAATGCGTGCCCTCCACGTACTTGAACGGCGTGTACGCATCGTGCGTCTCGGCGAGCACCTTCGTCGTGTCGAACGGCAGCGGGCGGGTGTGGTACCGCTGATCGAGAGCAGCGAGGAAGAGCTGCCGCTGCGTGGCGATGGCGCGGCCGAATCCGCGTGACCGCAGCATCGCCGAGTGCAGCGCGGGCGGCAGCGGCTTGCCGGTCTCGTGGTGGACGGCGAAGAGGTCGAGCGTCTCCTTCGCCCAGGCCCACTCCTCGAGCATCTGCGAAGGCGACTCGACGAAGTCGCGCGCGACGCTGGTGCCCGCGAAGGTCGACAGCTCGGCCTCGCTGAGGACGTGGTGGAGCACGTGCCCGAACTCGTGGAAGAACGTCACCGCGTCTTGATGGGTCATCAGCGCGGGTGCGCCCGGCGCCGGCTTCGGGAAGTTGCACTCGATGGCGGCGATGGGGACGAGCCGTGATCCGTCCGGCAGCTTGACCGTGTCACGGATGCCGAACACCGCGGCGTGCTTGTACTTTCCCTCGCGCGGGTGGAGGTCGAAGTAGAAGCGCCCCAGCACCTTGCCCGCTTCGTCGGTCACCTCCATCGGCTCGACGTCCGGGTGCCACGTCGCCGCCGCGATCGGGCGGAATCGGATGCCGAAGAGCTTCGACGTGATCGTGAGGAGGCCCTCCTTCACGCGCTTCACCTCGAAGTATTGGCTGACCTCCTTCGAGTCGAGGCCGTACTTCGCGCGCCGGACCTGATCCTCGAGGAAGAGGCGGTCGGACGGAGGAATGGGATCCTCCGCTTTGCCGACACCGAGCTTCGCGCGCATCGCGCGGAATTCCGCGAGCTCCGCATCACCTTTCTTTGCGAGGTGCTTGCGAAGGCCTTCGAGGAAGTCAGCGACGGTCTTGCTGTCCTTCGCCATCCGCGGCTCGAGGACGTAGTCCGCCCAGGTCGCGTACCCGAGGAGCTTCGCCTTCTCGGCTCGGAGCGCCAGGATCTTGTCGAGGACCGCGATGTTCTTGTCGGCCGCGCGGTTGTCGAACTGCTTGTACAGCTCCAGCGCGAGCTTCCGGTCCTTCGCATACGTGACGACCGGGAAGTAGTCGGGATAGTCGGTCGTGATCTCGATCTTGCCGTTCGTCGGCTTGTGCGCGGCGAGCCATTCCTTCGGAAGACCCTCGAGCTGCGCGGACGTCGCTTCGACCGTGAGATGCGAACCCGCAAGGTTCGTATCGAACTCCTGCGCGAGCTTCGTGAGCTCCTCGTTCAGCTCACGAACACGCGCTTGTCCCTTCGCGTCGAGCTCGAGGCCGTTTCGCCGGAAGTCACGCAGCGTGTGCTGGAGGAGGCGGGCACGGGCGCCGGTCAGCGGCTCCTTCTTCTCCGCGTAGCGCTTGATGACGCGCGCGATCTTCGCGTCGAGCCAGATGCTCGTATCGAGCTTCTCGACCTTCGGCTCGCAGCCCTTCGCCTTCTCGCGAACGCCTTCATCGGGATGCGACACGGCCATGAGCGAGGGGAAGTCGCCCGCATTGCGGATGGCGATCTTGGCGCGATCGAGCTTCCCGAGCGTCGCGTCCCACGTGATCTCGGCGTCCGGTCGGCCGTCCATCGCGCGGAGCTCGTCGAGCGTCGCATTCGCGCGTGCGAGGCTCTCGTCACATAGGCGAACGATGCCGTCGCGAGCCTGCGCGTAGTCGTCGGCAGTGCCGGGTCCCGCGGTCGTGCGCCCGAGGCCGACGACCACCGGATCGACGTCGAGCGGAGCGAGCGCGACCGCAGGCCGTGACGACGCGGACGCGCCCGCGTCTCCGCTCTTGCCGCGCGTTGCAGCGTGGAAGACGTTGGGCGTTTGCGGCTCCTCGCAACCCGAGGCGAAGCTCGCGCCGAGCGCGAGGAAGAGGACCGAAGCGAGCGTCGACGGCAAGCGACGATCCTGATGACGATGACGGCGGGCGAGCGGTTCCATGAGGCGCGCCAGGATACTGCCATGCGGGTCGGGCGTGCCATCGCCGACCGCGCGGGGCGAAACGCGAAAAGAGCCATCGCCGCTCAGCGCGACGCGTCCTTGTCCTTCGTCTCTTTCGCGAAGAAGAGCGCGAGCAACTTGATGCCGAACTGGTCGAACGCGTCGGTCGCCATCGTCTCGTAGACGCGCTCTTCGGCTTGGCCCGGCGGAGGGATGTTGTCTTCGTCCTTCGTGAGCTGCGCGAGCGCCGCCTGCTTGAAGATGTCTGCCTTCAGCTTCACCGGCTTCGTGTCGCCGGGCAGGACGAAGACCGCCTCGAACGGGATGATGACGCCGACGTAGCTGCCGCGCGGCTTCGTGCTCACGTACGAGTGGCCGGACCACTCGACACCGTGCGTGACGAAGAGCGTTGGCACTTTCACGTCGGTCGGGAGCGCCTCGGCCTCGGCGGTAAGCGGCGAGCCGACCGTCACGTCGAAGAGCTCCGGGCTGAGGCCTGCGTCGAAGCGCGTCGCGAGCGTCTTGCCGAGCGCGGCCTCGCGCTTTGCGTCGTGCTTCTCGTCGAAGTAGCGCGACGGGTACGAGACCTCGCCCATGAACGAAGGCGTCTTGCCGACGTACTGATCGGCGCGCCCGAGCGACTCGCTCTTCTTCCGGCGAAAGCGGACTTCCACGCGCGGTCCGTGCTTCTCCGCCCACGCAAAGAGGCGCTCGACGAACGGAACGATGCTCTTGTCCTTGTTCGGCGCGTGCTGTTTGTAGGCCGCGAGCTCGCGCGCGTAGACGGCGTGGGTCGCTTCCTTCAGCTCGGCATCGACGCCGTGCTCCGGATAGCGCTTCGCGAACTCCTCGAGCGCCGCGAGCGATCCGGCCGCCTTGGCCTTCTCGAGCTCCGAAAGCATCGCCGTCCGAATCGAGAGCGCCACCTCGTCACCGATCTTCGACGAGGGATGGTCGGCCTTGTACTTGAGGAGCGCGTCCACCGTGCCGGCGCGCTCCGCGTCGCGCAGCTCGGCGCGCGGGAGAAGGATGTTCGCGACGTCGGCTTGGTACCGTGAGCCGCGCGCGAGGTAGGCGCGGTATCCCGCGGTGTCGTTCGCCTTCGTGGCGCGAGCGTACATCGTCTTGTCGCTGCCGTTGTTGCGGAGCGCCCAGAGCGTCGGCGCGATGACGACGGCGACGGCCGCCGCCGCGACCCACCCGAGCTTCTTCCACGGCGGAAGCCGCATCGCATACGGGTCGCGCGGACCGACGGGGCTCGAGAAGCGCGGGTTGTGGAGCGGGTCGACGGCGACGAGCTCTTTCGGATCCTCCGTCGCCTTGGCGTGCATCGCGCGGTCGCGCGCGGCCTGCACCGCGGTGACGAGCTGCGGAGCCTGCGATGGATCGGCGAGCGGGAACACGAAGCTCGGGCCGCCCGCGAACGACACGCGGATCGTTCCGCCCTGCGGCGCGACGTTCGCGAGGTCTTGCGTCCAATAGACCTTGAACTGATCGTCGCGCGCGTCGATGAGGCATGCCGGGAACAGGTACACGCCCGCGGCGTACGGCAGCGCGCGCTCGCGGACCATGCGCGCGAACGCTTGGACGAGGCCGAACGCGATGCCGAACACGAGAAGCGCGTAGAGGACGAGCGCCCTCCACGAGTGGAGCGAGAGCGCGCTTTCGAGATCGCCGTAGCCGAGGCGCGTGACGATCACGAGCGCGACGACGCACGCCGCGGAGAGCGCAAGCCAGAACAGCTTCGTCGGCGTGCCGCCCTTCTGCGCGAGGATCGGCGCAGGAGGGAAGCCGCTCATCACCGAACCGACGAAGCGGTCTTGGATGGCGCGCGGCAGCTTGTAGAAATCGACGGCCTTCATCCGGCAGGGGTCGACGGGCGCGGGCCCGACGTCGACCGATGGTATCAGCCGCCGTCGATGCGCACGAGGTTCCTTGCAAGCGCGGCGAGCCCTTTGAGGTCCTCGACGGCACCGCCCAGGTGAGGGGTAGCTATCGCAGATCCGGACTCGGTCTCCATCCGGAGTCTGGCGAGGAGATCTCGGTCGCGTTGCGCGCGCCAACGCTCGCCATCCGCGAGCTGCCCCAGCTTTCGCATCGCGACACGCTCGGTCTCCGTGGCGTCCGCTGGGAGCGGGATTGTCTCGGGTCCCTGGAACCCGCGCGTGTACGCCCAACTGCGATTGAGGACGTAACCGGCGAACGGCAGCCCGAGCTCCTTGATCTTCGCTTGGAAGAACCCCGCCTCCGCGAGCGCGGCAGGCTCGGGGCTCGTCACGAGGAGGAACGCGGCGTCGTCCGACGAGAGGAGCTTGCGCACGGCCTCGGCGTGCTCGCGCATGCCGCCGAACATGCCGGAGAACGCGCCGAGGAACTCCTGCAGGTCCCCGTAGAACCCCTCGCCGAACGCGCGCGTGAAGACGCGTTCGACGAGGTCCGACGCGGCGCGGAAGAACGCGCCTTTCTTCGGCATGAACACACCGATGATGCGCTCGTCGAGGAACATCGAGAGCTTCCGCGGAGCCTCGAGGAACTCGAGCGCATTGCGCGACGGCGGCGTATCGAGCACGACGAGGTCGTACTTGCCGTCGGTGGCGAGCGTGTAGAGCGCTTCCGCCGCCGTGTACTCCTGCATGCCGGCGACGATGCGCGACAGATGTTGATAAAGGCGATTGTGCAGAATCTGCTGCACGCGCTCCTCGTCGCTCGCCAGCCGCCGCACCATCGATTCGAACACCACGTCCGGCGCGAGCATCCAGGCCGAGAGCTCGCCGGCCACGGGGATGCCGAGCTCGTCGAGGCGGTCGCGGCGCACGGCCGACGGATCGCGAGCGGCCTCGGGGATGCCCATCGCCTCGGCGAGCCTGCGCGCCGGATCGATGGTGAGGACCAGCACGCGGCGGCCATGGACGGCCGCAGCGACGCCGATCGCGGCGGCAGTCGTCGTCTTGCCGACGCCGCCCGCGCCGCAGCACACGATGACGCGCTTCGTGCGGACGAGCGGATCGACGAAGGTCGTCGTGTCGACGAGCCCGGGCACGATATCCGGCGGTCGCGACGTCATGGAACCTCGATCGCCATGAGGGAGGCGACTTCCTCGGCGAGACGTGGCCCCTCGAGCCACACGTCTTGCAGCGTGGTGACCGGCACGTCCACGCCGCTCTCCAGACGAGCGAGGGCGACGCGCGCGCGATCGATGCGCTCCATCGTGCGCTCGCCGAGCGTCGGTGGACGCCCGGCCAGGATTTCGCGGACGAACGCCCGCTCGTCTTCGCTGAACGGGTCGAAGGGGACGCGATTCACGAAGATCTGCGCGAGCGGCAGCCCGTGCTCGCGGATGCCCCTCACGAGCTCCAGCGATTCGCTGACCGGAAGCGTCTCCGGCAGCGTCACGACGACCGCGCCCGTGCGTGCGGGGTCCATGATGAGGTCGAGCCCCTCGCGAACGGCGTTCGCGATGGGGCCGCTCGGGATCACGCGAAGGAGCGAAGCCGGTATCTGCGCGAGCGCGAGCGCGTGACCCGTCGCGGGCAGGTCGACCACGATCATCTCGTGCTCCGGCGTCCCGTCCTTCTGCGTGGCGCGCGAGAGGTCGAGCAGCCGATAGAGCACGCCCATCTCCGGGAACGTCGGCGCCGCCGAGAGGAAGCGGCGAATGGGAGCCGCCTTCATCGCCGCATCCGCGAGCAGCTTCATCGGCAGGACGTCACGGAGGAAGCGCTGGTGGCCGAGATGCGGCGCGAGAAGCACCGCCTTCAGGTTGGGCGCGATCGTGACCGGCTCGATGTCGAGGCGCTCTGCCCCGAGCGCTTCGCCGAGCGCGGACGCGGCGCTCGGGTCGCCCGTCATCTCCGCCGCGAGCACACGCTTGCCTTGCGACGCCGCGAAGCGTGCCAAGGACGCGGCCACCGTCGTCTTGCCGACGCCGCCCTTCCCGGTGACGAGCACCGCACGTAGCGGGAGCAGGCTCTTCAAGGGGTTCCATGCGTATCATGGCTCCGCCGGTAGCGGTGCTACGCTTTCGTCATGCCGAAGGACGACGAGATCGAGGTCCGCTGCCCCGAATGCGGTGCGGTCGTGCGGGTTCCCGAGAAGGAAGCCGAGAAGACGTTTTCGGCGCGGTGCCCGAAGGGTCACGAGATCCCCCTGGCAAAGGCGATGGGCTGAGAGCGAGCGAACGGTGACCGGCGCGGCGCGCAAAATCACGGCGGCGCTCGCGGTCGTCACGCTGTGGCCGCTGCTGCACGCGGGCTGCACGTCGGACGAGCGGGAGCTCTTCGTGCGCCCGTTCGACGCCGGCGCCGCGGATGCCGACGCTTCCGACGAGGAGCTGCCCGACGTCGATCCCACGCTGGGCGGTCCGTGCAGCGAGGACGCACAATGCAACGACGGCATCGACTGCACGTTCGACCGGTGCGACCTCGCGCTGTCGCGGTGCCGCAACGTCCCGGACAATTCGCTGTGCCAAGACGCGACGTACTGCAACGGCCGAGAGGTATGCGTGCTCCGGACGGGCTGCATGCCGGGTCCGACGGTCACGTGTCAGGACGACGATCCGTGCACGATCGACCGCTGCATCGAGGCGTCGAAGTCGTGCACGCACGGCCCGCGCGATCTCGACGGGGACGGCGATCCGGACGACCACTGCGTCGGCAAGAGAGACTGCAACGACATCGACCCGAACGTGTCGAGCCTGCGCGCCGAGGTGTGCGGAAACTTCGTCGACGACGACTGCGACGGCCAGATCGACGAAGCCGGATGCGTCCAGCCGGACAGCGACGTCTGCGCGAACGCACGCATCGTCACCGCGTCGGGGACGTACCTGATGTCGACCGTCGCGGCGCGCAAGGACTACGCGGCGACGTGCACGGTGTCGAACGCGGCGGCGGCCAAGGACGTCGTCGTCGCGATCAAGGTCCCCGGCGCGGCGGGCGATCCTCCGCAAGACGTCGAGGTGTGGCCGACGACGCGCGCGCCGGCGCCGAACACCAAGAACGAAGTCGCAGTGGCGCTTCAGTCCACCTGCGGGCAGGCGGCGAGCGAGCTCGCGTGTTCGCACGTGGCGGGCGCGACGGCAGCGCGCGCGATCGCGCGGAGCGCGCCGGCGGGCAGCACGGTCTACGCGATCGTCTCGACGCAGACCGAAGGTCCCATCGACGTGAAGGTCGACATCCGCCCAGGGACGACGAAGCCGACGAACGAGAGCTGCGCGGCACCGATGCCCGTCGCGGTGGATACGCCGTTCACCGTCGCCCTCGTGGATCCCGGAAAGGACCTGGCTTCCGAGTGCGTCGCTGCGACCGGTGAGCTCACGTACGCGTTCACGCTGACGGAGCCGCGCGACGTGCGTGTCTTCGCATCGACGATCAAGGGAGAAGGCGTCCCCGTCGTGACGCTTCGCGACGCTTCGTGCACGGGCGAGCTCCGATGCCGCGAGGGCTCGACGCCGCCGGCGTTCGCGCGGAGCCTACCGGCCGGCACGCACGTCGTCAGCGTGGCGGCGACCGGCGCGATCGATGCGAGCGTGCTCGTGAAGACGTACCCGCCGACGACGCCTCCGCCGAATCAGGACTGCGCGACGGCGCCGCCGATCGCGCCGAACACGGACGTGCTCGTCGATTTGTCTGCGCAGGAAGACGCGATCAAGAACGGCTGCTTCGGCGGAGGCCTCGCGGCCGCCTACGACCTGACGCTGACGCAGCCGAGCGACGTGCTCGTCGTGGGGCGCTTCCCGTCGAACGAGAACGGCGCGGTTTCGCTGAACCACGTGGGTTGTACGAAGGCCGACGTGCTCGCGTGCTCCGGTCGCGGACCGACGCCGCAACGTGTGTCGCGCCGGAACTTGCCGGCCGGCACGTACCGCGTGGTCGTCGCGGACGAGCTCGGGCAGACGGCGAAGCTGTCCGTGCTCGTACGCCCTTCGTTGCCGCCGACGAACGTGAGCGGCGCGGAGGGGTGCGGAACCGCGCTCGCCGTGCCGGCGGGTGGTGGGTTCTTCGTCGGCGACACGACGCTCGCGAAAGGCGACCTCGACGCCGGCTGCGACGCCGCGGGTCAGCCGATCGGCGGCGCGCACGATCAGCTGCTGCGCCTCGATCTGACGCAGCAGCGACGCGTCGTGCTCGACATGATCGGGTCGGAGTACACGACGCTGCTCGACCTTCGGCAGGGCGCGGCATGCCCCGGCCTCGAGGTCGCGGGCGCGTGCTACGTCGGCTTCGGTCCGAGCCGCAGCTTCCTCGACACGGTCCTCGCGCCCGGCACGTACTGGCTGCAGGTCGACGGCTACAACGGCGACCGCGGCAAGTGGAACCTCGACGTGCGGGTGCTCGCGCCGTAGGCGCCGGGGGGTGGCGCGCTCAGGTGGCGAGGCCGAGCCCTCCGCCGCCGTTCTTCGCGGCGGCACCGATGTTCTTGCGCGTCAGCCCCGCCATCGCGCGCATCAGCGCATCGACGACGCGGGTGGGCAGGAACGCGAACACCGAGAGCATGAGGGCGGAGCTGAACGGCACGACATAGCGAACGCGCGGTCTCCGCGAGAGCGCCGCGTGGACGATGGCTTTCGTCGTCACCTCCGGACCGGCCGACTGCTTCTCGAACTGCTCGCGGAAGCGCTCCGCCTGCTCGATCACGCGCGCATACGGAGAAGCGCCCAGTCGCTCCCGGTCGATGGTGGCCATCGCCGTGTCGTTGAATTCCGTGCGGATCGGGCCGGGCTCCACGAGGCTCACGTCGATGCCGAACGGGTGGAGCTCGCGACGGAGCGCGTCGGAGAGCGACTCGACGGCGTACTTCGTCGAGTTGTAGGCGCCCATGAGCGGGAACGTCTCGCGCCCGCCGACCGAGCTGACGTTGACGACGCGTCCAGCGCCGCGCGCGCGCATCTGCGGGAGAAACGCCCTGGTCACGTTCATCAGCCCGAAGACGTTCGTGTCGTACTGCTTGCGTAGGTCCGCATCGCTGACCTCCTCGAGCGGGCCCATTTGCCCGTAACCCGCGTTGTTGACGAGCACGTCGATGCCGCGCCCGCCAGTGCGCGCGAGGACCTCGGCGGCGGCAGCCTTCACCGCGGCCTCGTCGCAGACGTCGAGGCGCAGCGTCTCGAGCTTTCCGGTGCCGAGCGCCTTCGCTTCTTCGAGAAGCGCCGCGAGGGCGTGCTCGCGACGGCCCGTCGCGATGACGTGCTGCCCCTGCCGAACGAGCTCGAGCGCAGCGTGGCGGCCAATGCCGGCGGTCGCGCCGGTGATGAGGATGATCTTCATGAGGGCGGTTCTCCTTGGGTCGCGGAAAAAGGGTGCAGAGAGGAAGAGCGGGGCGCGGCCGGCGGGCGAGAATGAATGTTCATTCCGATGAACGGCGCAGCCCGGCGTTGCGCCGGCTTGCGCAGGAAACAGAAGCGCCCCTAACGACGGAGCGCTTCCCAGACGCAGGCTTCCGCCTGCGCGATCGTCTCGTCGTCGAGACGGAGCAGCCCCTCGCATCCGCCCTGGACGAGCGCGCGGAAGCTGCCCCACACGATCGCCATGAGGAGCTCGGGGGCGACCGGCTTCAGAATTTGCTGGCTGACCGCCTGCGCGATCACGCCCTTCGCGGTACCGAGGAGCTGCACCTCGATCGCGCGGCTGGTCTCGTCGAGGTAGCTCGTATGGTGGTGGAGCTCGAGGAACTGGAGCGCCACGGGGTTCTCCGCCGCGTACCGGCAGACGCGCGTCCAGAAGTGATGGAACTGCTCGCGAAAGGGCGCATCGAACGGGAAATCGCGGAGGATCGTCTCGCCGAGCGCGCGCTTGTGACGCTGGAACAGCGCGTTCGCGAGCGCCTCCTTGCTCGGGAAGTAGCGGTAGATGGTGCCGGCGCCGACCTTCGCCTTGTCCGCGACGAGCGGCACCGCCGTGCCGTAGAACCCGCGTTCCGCGAAGAGCGCGAGCGCCGCGTCGAGGATCGCCTCCCGTTTGTCGCTGCCTTCGTGGCGTTCACCGCGGGGGACCGTCTGCGTCATCGGAGTGAATGTTCATTCCGTAGCACGAGCGGCGTGGTCGTCAACCGCCCAGCGCGCCGAAAACCGCGGTAGTCAGCGGGATCGATGGAACCGCGCGCGCAGGCCGAGAGTCGGACCCAGATGACCGAGTACGTGCTCCCGCAGCACGCGAACGCGCTCGGGAACGTGTTCGGTGGACAGATCATGGCGTGGATGGATCTCTGTGCCGCGATCTGCGCCCAGCGGCACTCGGGCCGGATGGCCGTCACTGCGTTCGTCGACGATCTCGCCTTCGCGCTCCCGGTGCGCGTCGGAGAGGTCGTCCGTCTCGACGCGCGAGTCACTGCCGTGTTCCGCACGTCGATGGAGATCGAGGTGGTCGTCGAGGGCGAGGACGCGACGACGGGACGTCGCTGGCCGTGCGTCGATGCGCGGCTCACGTTCGTCGCCATCGACCAGGACAAGAAGCCGACGGTCATCCCGCAGCTGGTGCTGGACACGGATGCGGTGCGAGCCTCGCAGGCCGCGGGCGAGGCTCGACGCCGCGAGCGCCTCGCGCTAACTCGTCGCACTCCATGAGCGATCCCACGACGCCCGAGACGAAGCCCACGCGAATCCCGACCGTTCCTCCCCCGCCCGGGAGCAACGTGGTCGCGATCGGCAAGCTCGCCGACCACGTCGGCGAAGAGGTGACGCTCCGCGGCTGGCTCTACAACCGACGCTCGAGCGGCAAGCTCCACTTCCTCGAAGTCCGTGACGGCAGCGGCATCGTGCAGGCCGTCGTCTTCAAGGGCGACGTCTCGCCGGAGCTCTTCGCCGCGGCCGACAAGATCCAGCAGGAGGCGAGCCTCGAGGTCGTCGGGGTCGTGAAGGAGCACGGGAAGCTGAAGGGCCAGTACGAGCTCTCGGTGAAGGACGTGAAGGTCGTCGGCGCGCCTGCGCGCGAGTACCCGATTTCGCCGAAGGAGCACGGCACCGACTTCTTGATGGATAACCGCCACCTCTGGCTGCGGTCGAAGCGGCAGCACGCGATCATGCGTGTTCGCCATTCGATCATCAAAGCGGTGCGGGACTTCTTCGACCTGAACGACTTCACGCTCGTCGATGCGCCGATCTTCACCCCGAACGCGTGCGAGGGAACCTCGAACCTGTTCGAGACGGACTACCACGGCGATCCCGCGTACCTGACGCAGTCCGGCCAGCTCTACATGGAGGCGGCGGCCGCGGCGTTCGGCAAAGTGTACTGCTTCGGCCCGACGTTCCGCGCCGAGAAGTCGAAGACGCGGCGCCACCTCGCCGAGTTCTGGATGGTCGAGCCCGAGGTCGCGTTCATGGACCTCGAAGAGGACATGCGGCTCGCCGAGCACTTCCTCTCCTACGTCGTCGGGCGCGTGCTCGATTCGCGGCGGAAGGAGCTCGAGATCCTCGAGCGCGACACGAAGATGCTCGAGAACGTGCAGGCGCCGTTCCCCCGCATCACGTACCACCAGGCGATCGAGATCCTCCAGCAGAACGGCCATCCCGACGCGAAGGTGGGAGACGACTTCGGCGGTGACGAGGAGACCGTCATCTCCGGCAAGTTCGATCGGCCCGTCATCGTTCATCGCTATCCGATGGAGCTGAAGGCCTTCTACTTCGCCCGCGACAAGGCGGACCCGCGCCTCGCGCTGAACATGGACGTCCTCGCTCCCGAGGGCTACGGCGAGATCATCGGCGGCGGCCAGCGCGAAGAAGACCTCGCCCGCCTGGAAGGCGCCATCGCGGAGCATCGCCTGCCGCGCGAAGCCTTCGAGTGGTACCTGGACCTGCGCCGCTACGGCACCTTCCCGCATGCCGGCTTCGGCCTCGGCATCGAGCGTACGGTGAGCTGGATCTGCGGCCTCCCCCACGTGCGCGAAACCATCCCCTTCCCGCGCATGCTGAACCGCCTGGCCCCGTAGCGGCGGCCGGGCAGCGGGCGGGCAGCGGGCCGCGTTCGGTTCCGATGCAAAACGGCGATCGTCCGCGGTGCCGCGCCTCGCCGCCGCGAAGCGCTGCGTCGTCTGCGAGAAGCGCCCCGTTCAACGCGACCGGTTGGCAGCCAAACTCGGGCGCGCGTCGTGCGTCGTGCAGCCGCCGCGCAATGCGCTGGCTCGGGGCGCCGCTCGGCGCGCCGAGGTGGCCCCGGGGCCGGCCCGCGCCTGGCCCGGCCATAGGGTCACGGCGGAGCGCCGGCCGCGCCGACCACGCGCCGTCGGGGTCACCCGGCACGTCGACGGCGCCGCGCAGCGCGCCCGGTCGCCTTCGCTCGCGCAACGCCGGCCAGTCACACGCACGCACGCGATCCCGCTAAATTTCCGCCTCGCGCGAGAAGCGCCCTGACCAAGCGGCGTTCGCCGTCACGGGCGCGCGGCGCAGCGAGCGAGCGAAGGTCCGGGTCGCCGCGACTCCGACGGGGTGCACACGAGCGCGCGCCGAGCGCTGCATGGCTCGCCGCGTGCAGCATCACGCCTGCGCGAATCGCTTCGAGACGCGCGCGTTGGCATCGCTGTACCGCAGCGACGTGCCCGCGCGCTCTCACGCCGTTCGCGCGGAAAGGTGCGTCGTGCAACAGCTCCTCCTCGTCGGAATTCCGCTTTCCGCTGTCCGCGCTGGAACCGCTCCGGGCGACGATGTCCCGAAGAAGCAACCCTCGCGCGCCAAGAAGAAGGCAATCCGCAAAGCGCGTCGCGCGTGGAAAGACCCGGACGCGGCGATCACGACGAGGTCATCGCGCCGCGCGCCGACGCCGTCGCGTCGCGAGCGCATGCACGGCATCCACCAGGGCGCTTCTCGTCAGCTCGCGTTCCGCGACCCCCCACGCCGAGGCGGCGCCCGGCCGGGTTCCGGACCGAAGCCGAGGCGACGGCCGCGCGTGCGCCACCGGACGCGGCCCGAGCACAAATATTGGAACGCTCTTCACATCACGATGCGTATCGCGAGGGGCATCCCGTCTTTGCGCTCGCAATTGCTCTACGCCGTCATCGAAGGAGCGGTGCGCGCGACGAGGCGAGACGGATTTCGCATCGTCGAGTTCTCGGTGCAAGACGACCACCTGCACGTGGCTGCAGAAGCCGACGACAAGGACCGACTTTCGCGCGGCATGCGCAGCTTCGCCGTGCGCATCGCGCGCCGCGTGAACAAAGCGTTGCATCGCCGGCGCGGCCGCGTCTTCGATGATCGGTACCACCGTCGCGACCTCCGATCTCCGCGTCAGGTACGAAACGCGCTCGTGTACGTGCTCGCGAACGTGAAGAAGCATTACCGGCTGACCCACGGCCTGCCGACGATCGATCCGTGCTCCTCGGCACCGTGGTTCGACGGCTGGTCGACGACCTATCCGCGAACGCAGCCCCCACCAACGGCGTCGCGTCCGACGGAGCTCCCGCGCACGCTTCTCCTCGCAAAGCTCTGGCGGAAGCACGGTCTCATCGATCCGACTGAGATGCCCAAGCTGCCGAACTGAGCGACCGGCGAGCGGCGAGCGGCGAGCGGCGAGCGGCGACGTCGCGGCGCGCGTGCGCCACGGGGCACTTCTCATGCTCACTCCGGCAGGAGCGTCTCGTAGAGCGCCGCGTAGTCGCGGGCCGGGCCATCCCACGTGAAGTCCGTCGTCATCGCGCGCGCTTGCGCTCGAAGCAGCGCGTCGGGGTCGTTCCACAAGCCGAACGCTGCACTGCACGCCGCACGAAGCGACGAGACATTCGCGTGCGCGGCAACGAAGCCGGTGCCCGTGTCCGCCGCGATGTCGAGGGGCGCGACCGTGTCGTGAAGCCCGCCTACGTCCGTGACGATGGGAAGCGCCCCGTACCTCATGGCGTACATCTGCGTCAGGCCGCACGGCTCGAACCGGGACGGCACGAAGAAGAAATCCGCCCCCGCGTAGACGCGTCGGGAGAGCGGCGGGTCAAAGGCGATCCGCACGGCGACGCGGCCGCGGAAGCGCTCCGCCGCCGTGAGCAGCTGCCACTCGAGGTCAGCATCGCCCTGACCGACCAGCAGCACCCGACCGCCGCGCTCGACGATGTCGCCGAGGACGGGCACGAGCAAGTCGATGCCCTTCTGCCACGTGAGACGCGTAACGGCGCCGAACAGCGGACCGTCTCCCGGGTCCAAGCCGACTTCGGTCGCCAGCGCCGCCTTGCATTTCGCGCGGCCGCGCGCGGCGCTCGGGACGTCGTAGCGCGCTTCGAGCGCTTCGTCCGTCGTGGGGTCGAAGCGCGCGTCGATGCCGTTGATGATTCCGACGAGCCGGTCGGCATGCGCACGTAGGTGGAAGTCGAGGCCGAACCCGGCGTCGGGCGTCAGGATTTCGCGCGCATACGTCGGGCTGACGGTCGTGATGCGGTCGGCGAGGGCAGTAGCGCCCTTCATGAGATTCACCTGGCCTTGGTGCCAGAGGATCTCCGGACGGAACGCTTCGCGCGGGAGGTGAAGGCGATCGAGCGCTCCCTCGTCGAGGACGCCCTGGAACGCGAGATTGTGCACGGTGAAGACGACGGGCTTCTTCGTCCACGCTTCGCCCATGACGAGCTTCGCGTAGAGGACCGCAAACGAGGCGTGCCAATCGTGCGCGTGGACCACGTCAGGCCCGCCGTCCCACGCCCGTGCGGCGATCTCGAGGCCGCCGCGCGACATGACCGCGAACCGGAGCTCGTTGTCGCCGAAGGGGCCGCCCGCGTCGCCGTAGATGCCGGCGCGCCCGAAAAGCGGAGGGTCGTCGATGAGGCAGATGCGGCGCGAGCCGCCGGACGTGAAGCGCGAGGCTTCGAGCTCGACCACGCCGGCATGACGGACGTCTCCCGGTCCCCAGCCGTACCGCATCTCGACGGAGCCAGGCCAACGCGCGCTGCTCCGCGGCATGCGCGTGACGCCGTAAAGTGGCGTCACGACGAGAACTTCCGCGCCGAGCTCCGCGAGCGCCAGGGAGAGCGCATCCACCACGTCGCCGAGGCCGCCCGTCCGCGCGAGCGACTCCACCTCGGACGAGATCATCAGGATGCGTAGCGGCCTCGAGCGTTTCATGTCGCGGGAAGGAAGCACCGCATTCTGCCACGACGGCACTCGCCCCGTCTCGCATCTCGCGAGGGAGACAGCGAAATCCGGCGCGCCGGCTGGGGCGCTTCTCGCGCGCGGAGCTCGCGGAGGGAGCTAGGAAGCGAGCGGGTAAGGGGCGGCTCGCCGCGGTGCGCGCGCTTCTCGGTCCGCGATGCAAGCCGAGGCGGCAAGGCGCAGTCGGCGGTGGCGGCACGGCCCGCGCTTCTCCCCGCCCGGCGCTTCTCCCCGCCCGGCGCTTCTCCCCGCCCGGCGCTTCTCCGCCGCCGGGCGCTTCTCCCCGCCGGGCGCTTCTCCGCCGCCGGGCGCTTCTCCGCCGCCGGGCGCTTCTCCCGCGGGGCGCTTCTCCCGCTCCGCCGCCGTCTCGCTCGCCGACCGCGGCTTTGCGCTGGGGCGCTTCTACTTCTCGCGGCGCCGCCGCACGCCCCCGCCGTCCACCGGCCGCACACGCAGCAGCATCCAACCCAGCGCGGCGCCCACCGCCGTCAGCACCAGGGTCGGGCCGGCATGGGCCACGATGCAGTGCATAGGGGCGGCGTGCGGGCAGCGCAGGGCGGCCATCGTCGCCGTCCACGCGCCCGCGGTCATGCCCAGCGCCGCACCCGTGACCACCGGATGCACCGGGTCGCTGCCGCGACGCGGAACGAGAAGCGCCACGAGCGGCAAGAGGCCCTGCACGATCGCGATCAGGCCGCACGCCACGTCCTTCTGGAACGCGACCGACGACGACGCCGGCTCCGGCCACGCCGCCGCGGCTGCCAACACGGAGAGCGCGAGGAGAGGCGCCGTCACGACGCACGCCGTCACGAGCACCGGCCGCGGGCGGCCGAGCATCGAGCCGCTGTTGCCGGCCGCGAGACGCGTCAGCACCACGGCGGCGACCAGGCCGAAGCCGGCGGTGAACGCGATCATCTCGAGCGGGCGCGCGCCCGGCGCCATGCCGCCCGTCGCGACGAACACGGCCGTCGTCGCGAGCGCCCCGAGCGCAGAGACGACGAGGACACGGCGGCGGTGCTCGACCCGCGTGGGCGCCGGAGTCTTCGCGACCTCGGCGAGGATGCGCGCGCGCAAATCGCTCGTAGCGGGCTCGGTGCTCATGCTTGTCCCCTCTGCTTCGAGCTCGGCGGCTCCAGGTCGGCGAGCACGGCGCGCATCGCCTCGTACGCGCGGTGCGCGCGGAGCTTCACGGCGGCCACGGTCGTCCCGAGCACCTGCGCCGCCTCGGCAACGCTGAGCCCGTCTTGCTTGATGAGCTCGAACGCGACCCGCTGGTTCTCCGGCAGTCGCCCGAGCTCCTCCGCGAGGCGCGATGCGACCTCCTTTGCGATCGCCACGTCGTCGGCACGCGCGTCCAGCGCCGTCAGCAGCTGCTCCTGGCTGTCGTCGCCCGTCGGCGACAGGACCTCGCGCCCACCGCGTCGATGCATGTCGATGAGCAGACGCCGCGCGATCGCGAAGGCCCACGGCACCACCTGCGCGCCCGGCGTGAAGCGCCCCCGCGCGCGATGCATCTGGAGCATCGTCTGCTGCACCACGTCTTCCGCACGCGAGCGGTCACGCGTGTAGCGCATCAGGAACGCGAGCAGCCGCGGAGCAAGGCCGTCGTAGACGACCGCGAACGCCGCGTCGTCGCCCCGCGCGTAGCGATCCATCGCATCGTCCAAGGCGGCGCTCGCGGGATCGCTCCTGCCCGCTGCCTCGCTCTTGCCACCCTCCCCGTCGCGCATCGCCGGCAGCGTTCTATCACGCTCGGCCGACGGGCCGCCGAGAGCCCTCTTCGGCGCGGTATCGAGGGTGAAAACCAGCATCGCGAACGTCACCGGGCACTACGCCCGGCAGCCCCGCAGGTTTCGCGAAGCACGCGCGCGCGACGGGCGACCACTTCGCCCTCGGTGGGTCGCTCGGCCTCCAGATGAGGACGCGCCACCTCGACCGGGAGTCCTCGCCGACATTGTACGACCCCCGACAATGACGCGGTTTCGCGAGGGGCGACTCCGATGCTCGGAGCGGCACATCGGTTGCTCGACCTTCGTCGTCGGATGCGCAACGCGCGGGCCTACGTCGGCCTCCGTCGCACGTCTCCCGACGGAAAGCCTCTTGATCGCTATCGAGCAGAAATCGTGCGCCGTAGGAGCGAAGAGGATGCCTCGCATGCTGGCGCTCGGCGCCGCGATGGTCGCCACGTCGATCGCCGCATTCGCGCGAACCGCGCACGCGGACCCGTCCGGCAGCGTCGACTGGATGCGCGTCCTCACGGACATGGACGTCGTCGCGCGCAAAGGCATGGGCGCGTTCGACACGCCTCGCTGCGTGCCCGCCGCGTGCTTCTCGCCCGTCGTCACATCGTCGCCCGCCGCCGAGCGCGTGACCGAGCCCAACGTCCAGAACGCAGGCAACGCGTGGTTCGGCGTCGCGCCGCGCGTCTCGCTCGTCGCGCGCGACTGGGGTAGCTCGTTCAAGGTCGCCGGCGACCGCCTCGCGCTCGTCGACGCCATGCGCCTCACGAGCTCCACGCGGATGGTGCTCTCGCGCGTGCGCCTGAGCGACCGGCGGTTCACGCCGTTCGCGCAGCTCGGCCTCGGTCAGTGGAGGATCGATCCGTACCTCATGCCGCTCACGCCGCGGCAGACCGAGATCGCCGCGCAGATCGGCGGCGGCTTCGAGGTGCGCGTCCTCCGCACGTGGCAGGTCGCGGTCGAGACGAGCGCGACCATCATCTACCGCGACGACGTCCAGCCCGGAGATGCGCCCCTCCCTCGCATGTGGAGCACCATCGTCGCGTCACGCCTGGAATTCTGAGCCTCCGCCTCAGAGCCTCGCACGCGCGACCGCGCACCCGACCGCGCGCTCGACACTACCCGACCACGACGATCGCACGCGCGACCGTGCCCCCCTCCGCAACGGCAGAGCCCGTTCGCAGCTGCGCCGCGACGACGCGCATGCGATCGTCGCGCCACCGGACGCGCGCACGAGCGTCCACGCTCCCGCGCTTTCCGACTGTCCGCCGAAGAGCCGCTCTCGTAACCTCGGAGGTCGCGATGGGTCGCATCGACGAGAGCACACGTCCGAGCGACACGGACCTTCTGTCCGCGCTCGTTCCCGTGGAGGATCCCAGTCAGGGAGCCCGCGTCGTCTGCGAGCACGCCGACCGCTGCGGCGGCTGTCCCGTGATCGGCCTCCCGTACGGCGAGCAGCTCGCGATGAAACGCGGCCGCGTCGTGCAATCGGCTTCGCGGTATCCGACGCTCGAGCTCGTCTACACGGAGCCCGTTGCCCCCGCCGATCCGATCATCGAATACCGCACGCGCGCGAAGCTCATCGTCGCAAACGGCGGGAAACTAGGCCTCTACGCGAAGGGCGGCGGGCACCAGGTCGTCGACATCCCGCGCTGTCGCGTCCTTTCGCCCGCGCTCACCGATGTGGCGTCCGCGTTGCGTGCGCGCATCGCCGAAGACGAGCGCACGGGAGGTCCGTTCGCTCCCTTCGACCCGAGCGCATCCGGCGCGCTGCGCGCGGTCGACTTGCGTGAGGTCTACACGGACGCGGGCTCGCGCGTGCTCGTCACGCTCGTCGTCCAGCGCGGCCGCGCCGCAGCCCGCGAGGTGCTCGAGGAGGCCGCGCGTGCGCTGTGCTCCGCGTCGCCGACGGTCGCCGGCGTCGCCGTGAACTACCACGAGGGCGATTCGCCGCAGATCCTCGGCAGCGAGACCGTCGTCGTCCATGGCGCCGCGTCCGCCGAAGATCGCGTCGGCCGGTCACGCCATCACGCAACGTACGGGTCGTTCGTCCAAGCGCACCGCGGACAAGCGGCCCGCGTCCACTCGACGCTCATCGATCTCCTGAACCTCGACACGCCGCACGCCGCGCGGCCGCGTCTCCTCGACCTCTACGGCGGCTCCGGCGCAATCGCCCTGTCGCTCGCGAGCGCGGGCGCCGAGGTCCACCTCGTCGAATCGTTCGCGCCCGCGGCCGCGCATGCGGAGCAAGCCGCGCGCGCCCAAGGGCTACCTGTCCGAGCGGAAGCTGCCGACGTCGCATCCGCGCTGCGCCGCCTCGGCGAACAGCGCACGAAGTTCGACGCGGTCGTCGTGAACCCGCCGCGCCGCGGGATCTCGCCCGTCGCGCGCGAGCTGCTCTCGCGCCTCGACGTCCCGACCATCGCCTACGTGTCTTGCGATCCGGACACGCTCGCACGCGACCTCGACCACCTCTCGCGGCTCGGCTTCGGCGTCTCGACGCTGCGTCCGCTCGACATGATCCCGCTCACCGACGAGGTGGAAACCGTCGCGCTCCTCCGCCGCATCGGCGTCCCTGCGCCGAAAGTCGTCTACGACGACGACGAGATCCTCGTCGTGGAAAAGGGTGCGCACGAGCCGACCACTCCGCAGGGCGATTACGCCTCGTCGCTACTCGCACGCGCGCGCCGACTGCCGGGCGCATCCGACGCGGTTCCGGTTCACAAGATCGACGTGGGCACGACGGGGCTCGTGATGCTCGTCCGCGATCCCGCACAGCTCGCGAAGTGGCAGGCCGTGCTTCGCGCCGAGACCGCCCGGAAGATCTACGTCGCCGGCGCACGCGGCGTCACGCCCAGCAAAGGCGCGATCACGCGCGACCTCCGCGAGGACGGTCGCATGTATCCTGCACGCACACGATACCGGCGCCTCGCCGTCGCGAGCGGGCACTCCGTGCTGCGCGTCATCCCCGAGCACGGCCGCACGCACCAGATCCGTCGCCACCTCGCCGCGATCGGGCACCCGGTGCTCGGTGACGACCGCTACGGCCACGCGCCGACGAACCGCTTCTTCGAAGAGAAGAACGCGCTCGATCGCACGTTCCTCCATTGCGTGCGCCTCGAGTTCGACCACCCGACGAAGAACCAACGCCTCATCGTGGAGGCACCGATGCCCGGCGATCTTCGCGGCGTCCTCGAGCGCACGAGCGGCCCAGGAACGCTTCGCTTCCTCGATCACAAGAATGCGCTCGGCCACACGGGGCAGTCGAGCCTGCCGCCGCCCCCCGATTCGCGACACGAACGTGGCAGCGCGCTCGACGTCGACGCGAGCTCGCCCTCGCTGCACAGCGAGCTCACGAACGACGACGACGACGTCGCCGCGCGCTCCAGCGGCTCGTACTGACCGCCGCGGCCCGCCGGTCACGAGCACCCGATCAGGCAAGCGCCGGCGCGACGAGCCCGAGACCGAGCCGAAGCTGCACGGCGTACGGCAGCGGCGCGCCGTGGTACCAGCGCATCGCCGCCTCGCGCGCGTATCCCGAAGAGAGGAGCAGACGGCGAGCCGGTCGTCCCAGGGGCCGATACACGCGCCTCGCGAGCCACGCGCTCTGCAGCATGTGACGTCCGATGAGCGACGCGCGTACCTCGTCTGCGTACCTGGCGAACGACGCTCCGCCGGTGCGGAGCGCGCGCGCGATGTGCTTCGCCGCGATGCCGCCCATCACGAGCGCCTGTGCGATGCCTTCGCCCGTCGTGCGGTCGATACCCGCCGCTTCGCCGACGAGTAGGACGCCATCCTGCGCGACGACGGATCCGGGAACGTACGGCCGGGTGCTGAAGGGTTTCAGCTTCACAGCGGCGATGTCGATACCGCGACGTGCGAGCGAACGGGCGAGCGCACCCTTCACGTCGACGCCGCGGCCCTCCGCGCGATCGAGGTTCGCGTGATAGATGCCCCGGCTCACCGCACGCCGGCCGTCGACCAGCACTGGGAAATCCCAGTAGTAGCCGGCGAGCCCGTCCTCGAGCACCGACAGGTCGAAGTCGATGAGCCCGCGCCGCACGCCGTCGTCACGCGACGTTTCGTCGGTCTCCGCAACGTAGAGGTGGCCCTTCCGCTCGGGCTCCTTGAACCCGAGGAGCTTCCGCGTGGTGCTGCCCGCGCCGTCGCACGCCACGACGACGCGCGCGGTCGTCCGCGCGCTGGCGGTCGTTTCCAGCGCGAAGCCGCCCGTCGTACGCGACAGCGCGCGCAAGCCCTCCCCGTCTCGCACGACGACGCCCGCGCGGCGCGCCTCGTCGAGAAGCTGCGCGTCGAACTCGCATCGCCGAATGACGATCCCGCTCGCGAAGAGCGTCTCGCCGACGACGCCGTTCATCATCACGCGCACGCCGCGCATCGCGACCGAAGGCACCTGCACGCGCACGCCGATGGCCGCGAGCGCGTCTACTCCGAGCTGGCTTATCGCGCCTGCACAGGGCTTGTCGCGAGGGAACTTCTCGCGGTCGAGCACCAGGATGCCGCCGGGGCGGATCCCTTCGCGGACGAGGTGAAGCGCCGTGCTCGCGCCGGCGGGACCTCCACCGACGATGACGGCGTCCCAGAGCGCGGGTGCGGCGGTCACGGCTCCTCGCGTTCGAGGATCCCGCCCAGCTCCGCAGCGAGGTCGCTCACGAGCTCGTCCAGCTCTTCGGTCCGGTCGCGCGGCGCCGCGATCGTGAGGTCGCCCCCCGACTCGGCGAACACGGCCGCGAGCCCGTCGTGGGCTTCGACGATCCCCTTCAAGAACGCGACGTCCTTCGCGCGGACGACGATCCGGCGCGTCACCATTCCCTCACCGACGAGCGGCGGCACCGGCCTGCGAGGCATGGCGTCCTTTCTAGCAGAGGAGACGGCGAGAAATGCCGCCGCGCGCCGAACGGAGCGTTAGAGTTCTCGGCGTGGAGCGCACGATCGTCCGCCGTCTCGACACCACAGCCATGCTGGTCGGCCCTGCCGGCCCGGCCGCGGACGCGATCACCGCCGCCTTCGAGCGCGTTTTCGTCACCGTCGTCCGCGCTGCCCACACCGCGGCCGCATGCGAGCGGCTCGCCGTCGCGATGCCTCAGGTCGTGGTCGTGCTCGGGGCGCTTCATCCCGAGGAGCACGACGCCCTCGCCGATCGCGCAACTGCCGTCGGCGCGCTCGTCATCCACGTCGACCCGTCGCTCGACGGCGAAGCGCTGGAAGATCTCGTGGGCCGCGCCGCGCAGGCCGCGGTCGAGCGCAAGCTGCGCCGCGACGAGTCCGGCCCCGCAGGAACCTTCGACACGAACCCGCCGCCCTCCGCCGAGGAGATCGACGCGGGCTGGGGCGACTCGAACTAGACGAGCGGGTCGTCGACTTCGGCTTCGCGCGCACGCTTCTCGCGCAGGCGGTGCTGCACGTACTCGACGAGCCCGTCGACGTAGCTCTCGAACGGCGGGCACCGCACGCTCGTGTCGGCGAGGAGCTCGGTCGTGTTCGCGAAGCTGTACGTCACCGGCGTGGCGAGCGCCTCGAGAAAGCCGCGCGGGCTCTTCGCGAGCCGATCGATGCCCGGCGTGCGGAGAAGCGCTTTCGTGAGGTTCGCGGGGATGATGCCGGGCGTGCGCCGGCCGCCCGCCGCGGCGACGAGCTCGAAGACGCGTCGTACGGTCAGCGAAGAGGGGTCACCGATGTGGAACGTTCGCCCGGGTGCGCGCGCATGCCGACCGAGCGCGCACGCGGCACGCACGTAGTAGTCGACGGGCACGAGATGCAGATGCGCATCGGCCCGGCCCGGCAGCGGCAACGGGAAATCCGGCGGCGCGGTGACGATGAGCAGGATGAGGAAGTAGGGGCCGCTATCGCGGTCGACCTCGCCCGTCTTCGAGTCACCGACGACGATGGTAGGTCGCACGACGGAGATCGGGAGCTTCGGCATCGACGCGCGCATCAGCTTCTCGGCGCGCGCGAAGGTCTCCTCGACGACGTTGCGGAACTCCTGCCCGCGATCGAGCTCGCCCTCGAGGACCAGGCCCGTGCGGTCTCCGGAGACGTGCGCCGTCGAGTGGAAGACGAGCGACGAGAGCGACGGGCACGCGCGCGCGAGCTCGAGGACCTCACGCGCCGCGCCGATGTTCACGCGCTCGGCCACCGTGCGGTCTGCGCCGAGCTGAGACACCTGCGCCATGTGATGGATGCGGTCGACCTCCGACGCGAGTGACTTCCACTCTGCGCCGGAGAGGCCGAGGTCCATCGACGCGGCGTCGCCTTCGACGAGGTCGACGCGATTACGCTCGTCGACCGAAAGTGCGTCGAGCGCTGCACGCGCCTCCGCTTCGAGCTTCTTCGGGACGACGGCACGCACGAGCGTGCGCGGGCCGGATCGAACGAGCTCTTCGCACATCTTGCGCGCGGCAAAGGACGGGAAGCCCGTGAGAAGGACGACCTCGTCGTAGCCGCGCCGCGCCATGCGCGTTCTTCCTAGCGCACCTTCAAGGGCCGTTGCCGCAGAAGTGATCGGCAACGGCGCGGAGCCACCCGCCGTAGTTGCCGCCGTACGTCGCAGGGCTGCAGAGGGCGCCCGGCTGCACCGCGGGCGCGACGCAGTTCGTCTGCTGGACGAACGGGTTGCACTGGCCGTTGTTCACCTGGTTCGTGCACTGGTCCTGCGAGGCCGCCGGGCACTGCGTGCAGCTCGTCGTGGCGCAATCGACCGCGCAGCCGGTCGCCCGGTTGCAGGCGTTCGAGACGAACGGCGCCGTGCAGCGATAGATGCCGGCAAGCCGGTTCCACGGCACGTTGAATGGCGATGCGCACGCGTTGCACGCCGCGTTCGTTGCCGCGAGCACCTGGAACGCAGCCACGCAGCTGGCCGTGTCTGCGCCGCCCGCGCACGCGGCCTGGAGCGCATCGAGATCGAGCTCGCTGCACGCGTTCTGCAGCGACGGAGTCACCGCCGTCGCCACGCCGGCGGGGCACGCCGGATAGGCGGCTGGGCACGTGCCGCCCGCGTTCGAGCAGACGCGCGGCGCGACGAGCGTGTTGCACGTCCCGCCGGGGGCCGCGGTGCAGTTCGCGCACGCTGCGCCGCCGGAGCCGCACGCCGTGTTCGTGAAGCCGAGCGCGCATGCGTTGCCCGCCGTGCAGCAGCCCGCGCAGTTCGCGGGGCCGCAGCGTGCACGGCACATGCGTCCCTGGCAGACCTGATCACCCGCCGCGCAGTCGGCGCACTGCGCGCCGCCTCCGCCGCACGCGTTGTCCGCGACGCCCTGAACGCACGTGTTGCCCGCGCAGCAGCCCGCGCAGTTCGCGGGACCACACGCCTGCGCTTGGCATGCGCCGCCCTGGCAGACCTGTCCGTTGCCCGCGCAGTTGTTGCACTGACCACCGCCGAGACCGCACGCGGTGTTCTGGTTGCCCGTCGCGCAGACGTTGCCGATGCAGCAGCCCGCGCAGTTGCCCGGACCGCAGTTCGGAGGCGGCGTGCAGACGCCCGCATTGCACGACTCGTTCGGCCCGCACGCGACGCATGCATTGCCGCCCGCGCCGCAGGCCGCCGGGGTCGTCGCCACGACGCAGTTGTTGCCGACGCAGCAGCCGGGGCACGTCGCGGCGTTGCACGTCACCGGCGTCTGGCACGTGCGGTCGCCGCCGCAGACGCGGCCGGTGGACGTGCAGTTCGTGCACGCCTGGCCCTGCTTGCCGCACGCCGTCGCGTCACTGCCGACGACGCACGTGTTGCCCTGGCAACAGCCGCCGCAATTGGCGGGGCTGCACGTCGGCGTGCCGATGCAGACGCCGCCGCCACCCGGGATGTCGTCGCAGGTCTGGCCCGCGGCCGAGCAGCTCGTGCACGCCTGACCCTTGGTCCCACATGCCGTCGCCTCCGTGCCGGGGAGGCACACGTTGCCGACGCAGCAGCCCGCGCAATTCGACGCGTCGCACCGGCTCGTGCTGCATGCGCCGGAGGCCACGTCGCACGAGCGACCCTGCGCGCCACAATCGGTGCACGCCTGTCCGCTACGTCCGCACGCGGAGGCTTCGTTGCCCGCGAGGCACACCGACGTGCCTCCCTGCGTGCTGCAGCAGCCGCTCGCGCACGTCGCCGCGCTGCAGCTCGTCACGTTGCGTCCGCAGACCCGGCGCGCATCGCAGAACTGGAAGCCGCCCGCAACGCAGTCATTGCAGCGCGCGCCGGCGCGACCGCAAGCGCGTAGATCGGAGCCGGTGCGGCAGATGTTGTTCGCGTCGCAGCACCCGGTCGGGCACGTCGAGGCGTTGCATGTACCGGGCGTTCCTCCCTCGCTCGGCGTCTCGAGCTCGAGGCTCGAACGTCCGCAACCCGAGGCGAGGAGAACGAAGAACAGCGACGCGAAGAGCGCGAGGCTGACGAAGCGTGCAAGCGAAGGCAGGCGCATGGCTGGGGCCTTTCGTCGACCAGCGTAGCGGAAGCGGTGGAACCCCGGTAGCTTCCGGTGCCCGTGCTGGACTCGTTCAGCTACCTTTTGATCCCGATCTTCCAGCGCGCGCTCCTCGCCGGGTCGGTGCTCGCCGCGCTCCTCGCGCTCCTCGGTGTCCTCGTCACCGCGCGCGGCCTGGCCTACCTGGGCGACGGCCTCTCGCACGCGGCATTCGGCGGAATCGCGCTCGGGATGTTCGTGGGCCTCGCGTCGCCGCTCGTGCTCGCCATCCCGTTCACGGCGTGTGCGGCGATGGCGATCGGCGCGCTCCGCCGCCGCGGCGGGCTGCGGTCCGACGTGGCCATGGCCATCCTCTTCGCCATCTGCTTCGCCGGCGGCGTCATCCTCCTCCGTAAAGCGAAACGCACCGAGCAGACGTTCGATCCCGAGCAGCTGCTCTTCGGCAACATCCTCCTCGTCGGCGAGGGCGACCTCTGGATCGTGCTCGGCATCGCTGCCGTCACGCTCTCGTTCGTGGCGTTCGCTTGGACGCGCATTGCGTATGCGACGTTCGACGAGGAGCTCGCGCGGCTGTCGGGCATCGAGGTCGGATGGCTGGAGAGCGCGCTGCTCGCCCTGCTCGCCTCGGTCGTCGTCGCTGCCATCCGCCTCGCCGGAGTCGTGCTCGTGAGCGCGTTCCTCGTCATCCCGGCGGCGGCCGGGCGCTTCTTGGGACGCACGCTCGCCGGAGTCGTCGGATGGGCGATGCTCGCCGGTGTGCTCGGCGTTCTCCTCGGGTTCGTCACTGCGCACCGCCTCGAGTGGCCGGAGGGCGCCGCGATCGTCCTCATGCTCGCTTCGCTCTTCGCGGCGGCCGCCGCCTTCCGTCGCATGCGCGCGTGAGCTCACGTCGCGCTATCGTCGACGCGTGACCGCGCGGTTCGCCTACGACGAGGTGCCGTACGACACCGAGGCGAACCCGGGCGCGCACCCACGCGCGATGGCGACGCTCGCGACGCTCTTCGGGCTCGCTCCGGCGGCGCCGAGCACGGCGCGCGTCCTCGAGATCGGCTGCGGAGACGGTGAGCATCTCGTCGCCGCCGCGTCGTACCTGCCGCGCGCCACGTTCGTGGGCTTCGACCTCGCAGAAGCGGCGATCGCGCGTGGACGGGGTTCCGCGCGCCGGAGCGGCATCGCGAACGTCGAGCTGCTGCATCGGGACGTGGTCGCGGTCGGCGAGCAGCGCGCGACGCTCGGATCGAGCGGGGCGGACGCGCCCTTCGACTTCGTCATCGCCCACGGCCTCTACTCGTGGGTGCCGGCGGTCGTGCGGCCGCACGTGCTCGGCGTGATGCGAAGGGCACTCGCGCCGAACGGCGTCGGCTTTCTCAGCGTGAACGCGCGCCCCGGGTGGGAGCTCCGTCGCGTGCTGCGAACGATCATGCGCGAAGCGGCGCGTGACGCATCCGAGCCCGCGGCGCGCGTGACGGCGGCGCTCGCCGCCGCGAGCGAGCTCGCACGTACGACCGACTTCGGCTTCGCCGACGCGTTGTCGCGCGCGGCCGCCGAGTACCTCGCGCACGTTGCGAAGGCGACGCCGCCGGAGGCGCCGTTCAGCCGCTACGTGTTCCACGATCTGCTCGCCGACGAGAACGAGGCCTTTTCGATCGAAGAGCTTTCGGCGCATGCGCACGCGAGCGGGCTCCGCATCGTGTGCGTCACGCCGCTCGCACCAGGGCGCGAGACGATTGCCGAGGCGGCAGGGGCGATGGCGCGTGACGGCACGCCGTTCCTCGAGGTGCTCGTGTGCCGAAGTGATGCGGGCGTGCGCGACGCGCCGAACGTGGCCGCGGTCGCCGACATGTGGCTATGGGCGGACCTCGCGCCCGCGGCAGGCGGCGCATTCCGCACGACCGCGGGCGCACTGCTCCAGACGGACGCAAACGGCCCGATGGCTCGCGCCGCCCGACACGCGCCGGGCTTCGTCCGGATCCGCGAGCTCGCGGATTCGGGCGGCCGCGACGCCCTCGCCCGTGACCTGTACACCGCTGCGCGTGACGGAGCTCTCGCGGTCGCGACCGAACCGGCGCCCATCGCGCCTGCTTCGGCGACGCCACGCGTGGGCGCCCACGTTCGTCGCCAGGCCGACGATGCGGTCCGTGCCGGCGTGACCTCGGCCGTGCTGACGAGCGCGATGCACGCGAGCTTCCGCGTGCCGTTCGCCGAGCTCGCCATCGTGCGCGAGCTCGATGGCGCGACGGAGGTGAACGTCGTCTGCGAACGCGCCTCCGCGACGTTCGCGACCGCACGCGACGAGCACGTCCCGTTCGCGATCGCGCGCGCTGCTGGAGATGCGGCGCGGCGAAAGGCGGTCGAGCAGCACGCCACGGCAACCATCGACCGCTTTGCGCGTCACGGATTCTTCGGCACGACCGAGGTGCCGTGATGGATCGCGAGCTCGTCGAAGCGGCGCTGTTCGCGGCCGTGCTGCTCGGTGTTTTCACGCGAGACGTGACGCGAGCGGACGTTTCCGCCGGCGCATTGTCGGCGCCGCTTGCGGGCGACTGCGATGTCGTGGCCGCCATCGACGACGATCCCCCAATCGGTGAGCTGCCGCGCGTGTTCGCCGCGATCGAACGAGCGCTCCGGCCCGACGGTGCCTTCGTGCTGGTCGCCTCGGATCCTTCGGCAGCAGCGCTCGTTGCGCTGGCCGCCGCGAACGAGCCCGCCGCCGAGGGCACGCGCGCGTGGAACGCCGCGCGGTCGTGGGCCGACGCGCGCCGTGCATGCGTGGTCGCGCCGCCACTGCGCGCCGAGCGCATCCGCGGCATCGTGGCGAGCGCGGCGGAGCACCGTCTCGTGCTCGTCGAGCCCGAGATCGCGTTCCGCGCGCCCTCCCTGGCCCGCGTGCGCGTCGGCAACGACGCGACGTCCCGTGCGCTCGTCACCATGAGCGCCATGGCGGCGCTCGCGAGACCGCTCGTCTTCACGCGGGCAGCGGGCGCGCCGCGTCACGGGCTCGCCAAGCCGAAGCTCGAACGCGTCGCCGACGCGTGGGTCGCGCGAGGTCCCGCATGGCACGTGCGGCAAACGACGGACGCGGTCACGCGCGCAGCGCTGGACGTGCTCGCATCCGCGCCGCGCTCGCTCCGCGTGAAGGAGCTCCTCCGCGAGGCGCGGGCGCGGAGCCGAGCCACGTCGACGGACGACGTGCGACGGCTCGCGGCTCTGCTCGTCCGCCTCGCCGAAGACGGCGCGGTGCGGCTCGCACTCCGCTCTCCGGAATGAGGGCGAGAGCGCGCGACCTCAGAGTCCCGTCTGCCAACGCGCGAGCTCGCGCAGGAGGCCGTGCGCGACGTCGACGCGCACGAAGGCATCGTCCTTCTTGCGACCGAGCCCCACCACGAGCGGTGCCACGGGCAGATTCGCACGAGAGGGGTCGAAGCGGAGCGGCTGCACGACGAGGACGGCGCTCGCGTCCGTGCCCAGCGCCGCGAGCGCGCGCGCGACGGCAGGCTCGTCCGCCAAGCGTCGTTCCGGCCTGGCCGCGGAGCGAAGGACCGGCACCGGCACGTCGCCCATCGCGACCGACAGCGTTCCGCCCGCTTCGAGCCATGCGACGCCGAGCTCGTCTTTCTTCGGCGCCGCCGCGGCGCTCGCATCGGCGCCCGCGTCCGCGCGCTCTCTGGACGGCCTACCTTCCTTCGCGCCTCGCGCGGGCTCGCGCGTGAGGGTCGCAAGCGACACCTTGCCGATTCCCGGCTGCTCGTCGGACGAAGTCGCGACGTCGCGAATGCGAAAAATGTCCTTGAACGGCGTCACACGCGCGAGATCGAGCGTCCCCTTCATCGCGTGCTGCGCCGCTTCCGCGTCCCTCACGTCGGAGCGAAGAACGAGGCCCTGCGGCTCGTCGGCCGCGAGCGCGAGCCCCGCAACGTCGCCGCGGGCCTTCGTCCACTCGTCCAGCGCATCGTGCAGCTTCTTGGCGTCCGCTTCGGCGAGCTTCGACCCGAGCGCGCCGGTGATCACCTTCTCGACACCCTGCATCTGCTCGGCGCGCGCTTCGGGAGCGTCACGCATCGTCAGCGCGACCGCGGCGCTCGCCGGGAAGGCTGCGACCGGCGCCGTGTCCCCCGTGCTCATCGCACGCGTCCACGCACCCGCCGCTCCCTCGCGCGACGCCGGCGTGAGCGTCGCGACGAGCGACATGCCTTCGTCGACGACATCCATGGTGACGCGCATCGTCGAGAGATCACCGACGACCTCGAGGCGCTTTTTCACGTACCCGTCGAGCGCCGCGACGATCGACTTCGGGTCGCCGAAGTCCGGCGCACGCCCGCCGCGCTCCCGACGCATGCGTTCGTCGGACGCGAGCAGATAGCCCTTGGCGCCCTCCCAGAGCTCGTCGAGCTTCGGCTTCAGCACCGTCGCGAGCGCGGCATGCGGTACATCGGCGACGACGCTGCCCGTGTCCGGGAGCTTCCGCGTCGGCAGCGTGCGCGTCGCGTACGGTGCGAGCCGGACGAGGTCGTCCGATCGCTGCGCGACGACGAGGTAGCCGCTGCCCGTGATGCCGACGACGGCTTGCGACGAGGGCGCGTCCGCCTTCGGCACGAGCTCCGTCATTCCTGCGGTCTCGCGAGGAGAGAACCGCGCCGTCTCGCCGTCGACGAGCGCGACGCGTGCGCGCCGTACATCGGCGAGCTTCACCGCGAGCGCCCAGGCTGGCTTGCCAGGATTCCCCGCGACGACGCCGTACAGAGGAGACGTGCCGTCGATCTCGGACGCGAAGCGCGGGTCGAGACCGAGGATGGCGCACATGATCCCGCCGGCGGTGGCGGGCAGGATTCCGACGGCGCCGCCGATGCCGCGCTGGAGGCGTGACCATGTCGCGTTCGGCGTCGCGACGTAGACGTCCGCGAGCAGAGCATCGGGCGCGGGGACCGGTGGCTCCATCGCTACCGCGACGTCGGCGTCTTCGACCTTCGAGCCATCGCCGCCACACTTCCCGCACGAAACGACCGCGCTCGTCAGCGCGAGCACGGCTCCGAGAATCCAGCGGCGCGTCACGCGCGAGCACATAGCACACGCGCTCGTACGCGCGGGAGCAGGCGCGACGGTCAGCGCGGAGGCGTCACGGCGCGCAACGTGCGCCGCGCGCGTCGGCGATGCAGTGGGTCAGCCCCACGGACTTGCAGAGATAGCTACGCGGCTGTCCCCATGCGCACCAGCGAAGGGTCGCGCCGTCGCAGCGAGGTGGCGACGAAGGATCGCACGTCGACGGAGCGGCCGGCACAGTCGTGCATGCGCCGATCGCCGAGCGTGCGCCCGCGTCTGCCGCGGCGCTCGCGCACGAGAGCCCGCGCGCGCCGCACTCGATGCGGACGTCGTGGCCGTGCCAGCACGCGACCGCCGTCGCGCCCTCGCAGCGCGATGCACCTTCCTCGTTGCACGCGGCGCCGGACGTGGCGCATCGCGGGCCGTCGGCCGAGGTGATGCAGCGCAGGCCGAAGGCTGCGCAGTCGAGGCTGAGGAGCTTCCCCTTCTTGCATTCGAGGATGCGCGTTCCGGACGGCGAGCACGCCGAAGGCGCGTCCTTTTCGCACGGACCCAGCGTACACACCGCCTTCCCCTCGCGCACGGCGCACTGCTCTCCGCCGCGTGGACAATCGCGGACGAGCGAAACGCGCTCGTTCGTGCAGGTGATCGCGCGCCCCTCGCCGTCGCACAGCTCGACGGGGCCACTCTTTCCGCGGCCGACGCAGAAGTCCGCGCTCGCGCCGCGGAGCGCGCACGAGCGGAGCTCACCGCACGAGCTCGCGCGGAGACCGCACTCGCGCAACGTGAGCGAGAACGAAGCGGCGGCCGGCGAAGCGAGCTCCGTGTAGAGTGCACGGGTGCATCCGACGAAATCGGAGGGGACGACGCCGGCGGGGAGCGGGAGCCGGTCGCAGGCGGTGAGGAGCGCGCACATGTGCTCGACGTCCTCGAGGTCGGCAGGGACGACGTGACCGGAGGGCGCCGGCTTCCCGGACGCGCGCGGACCGGATGGCCCCGCGTCGGCGGCAGCGTCCTTCCGCGGCGGCTCGGCGGCTCCATCGGGAGCGACGGCGAGCAGCGCAACGGCGAGAGACGTCACCGTCCCGACGGACGCGGCACGCGCGCAGGCGCCCCGGCGCGCGGCACGAGCGCGGCGCGGCGACGGGGCGTGGGCGTGGGTCGCAAGAGGCGGGGACATGGCGGCGCCGAGGATAGACGAGCGGACCGAGAGGGCTATTCGGCCGCGGAGCCCCCACCCCCCTTCCCGGGCTCGGCCGCTCGGGCTAAGGTTCGCCGGCGCTTCACCCCAGGAGCCCTCCCCCATGCTCGACGACGTACAGAAAGAGCTCGTCACCGCGATTGCGAAGGCCCAAGAGGTCCTTCGTCGCGACCTCGGCAAGCTCCGCGCGGGCCGCGCGAACCCGAACCTGCTCGACGGCATCCGCGTCGACTACTACGGGACCATGACCCCGCTCGCGCAGATGGCGAACGTCGCGATACCGGAGCCGCGGCTCCTCACGGTGAAGCCGTGGGACAAGTCGATGGTGAAGGCGGTCGAGAAGGCGCTCCGCGAGAACGACCTCGGGCTCAACCCGCAGACGGACGGCGACCTGATCCGCATTCCCCTGCCGCCCCTCACGGAGGAGCGCCGCAAGGAGTTCGTGAAGATCGCGCGGAAGTACGGCGAGGAGTGCAAGGTGACGATCCGGAAGGCACGTCACGAAGCGCTCGACATGCTGAAGGAAATGGACGACGCCGGCGATGCGAGCGCCGACGACGTCGAACGCGCCAAGAAGAAGGCCGAGGAGACGGTCGCCGACGCCGGCAAGGCCGTGGACCAGATCATTGCGCAAAAAGAAAAGGATATCATGGAGGTATGATTACCTCCGTGACGTCCCCTAGCGCGCGAGGCCGCTCGTGACGGCGAGCTCGACGGCCGACTTGACACCGCGCGACGTTGCAAGCGAGCCTGATTCCATTGCGGAGCCGTTGACTTGATGCGCGCAATCGCAGCCGGCGTGAGCGATGTTGGGCTCCAGCGTGAGCACAACGAGGACTCCTTCGTCGTTTTGAAAGAGTACGACCTGTTCGTCGTTGCCGACGGCATGGGCGGACACCGCGCGGGCGACGTCGCATCGAAGCTCGCGACGGAGACCATCAGCGAATTCTTCAAGTCGACGGCGAACGACGACGTGACGTGGCCGTTCCACTTCGACACGAACCTGTCGGAAGAGGAGAACCGCCTCCTCACGGGCATCCGCGTCGCGAACCGCCAGATCTTCGAGCGGTCGACGCGCTCGCGCGAGTACCACGGCATGGGCACCACGGTCGTGGGCGCCATGTTCAGCCCGCGGAAGAACCGGATGTACATCGGTCACGTGGGCGACTCGCGCTGCTACCGCGTGCGCGACGGGCAGATTCAGCTCCTCACGCGCGACCACTCGCTCATCAACGACTACCTGCTCGCGATGCCCGACCTGACGGAAGAGCAGCGCAGCGAGCTGCCGAAGAACGTCATCACGCGCGCGCTCGGGATGCAGGACCAGGTCGTCGTCGACATCCAGCACGACGACCCGCGCCCGGGCGACGTCTACTGCCTCTGCTCGGACGGCCTGTCGGGCATGGTGCAGGACGAGGAGATCCTCAAGATCGTCACGTCGGCGCCGGACATCCGCGAGGCATGTCAGAACCTCATCGCGCGCGCGAACGAGCACGGCGGTGAAGACAACATCACGGCGGTCCTCATCAAGATCGAGGAGCTGCCGGACGGTGCCGACGACGGCGCAGGCGGCGGCAGCCGTCGCGCGGCGGGCGGCTCCTCGGCCTCGGCCTCCGCGACGTCCGACGAAGACGACGACGACCTCGGCATGAGCGAGGAGCCGACCGCTCCGGGCATCCCGGGGATGCAAGGCTCGCGACCGAAGCCCCGCGAGTAGCGCGGCGCGGGCCGGCTCGCGCGGTGGCGGCCGGGGTGGCGAACGCGCGCGGGAGCCTCAGCGGGTGACGCGAAACGTGCGCGAGCCCGCGCTCGTCAAGGGTTGCGCGTCGGCGGGATGGCGCACGGGAGCGAACGGGGCCGGGCTGGCGCGACGACGGGCTTGCCCGCCTCGGGCGGCGTAGCAGCCGCGGCGAGCGTCTCGCGGGTGACCTCGAGAAGCACCGCCGCGGTGTGCTCTGGCGCGTACGCGATCGGCGAGCGCGCGGAAGCGACGTAGAAGGAGAGCTCTTGCCCGCGCGCGGCATCGCCGCCGTCGACCGCGGTGGGGGCAGTGGGCGCGGTGGGGGCGGTGGGGGCGACGCCGTCCGACGTTCCGCACGCGCTCTGCAGGCAGGCGACGCAGGCGAGCGCGGGAAGGACGAGCAGCGGGACGAGGGCGACGGCACGAGGACGAGGACCTTGCGGCATGCTTCGACTCGAGGGCGGCGGTGGCGGCGGTGGCGGTGCGGCTACGGAGCGCGGGGCGGCGGTGCCGGGGCTGCACGGGCGCGCGCGCGGGCTCGGCGGCGCGCGCAGTGCTTCAAGCTCGACGCGCGGCGGGCGCCGGTCTAAGCGGGGCTCCTTTCGCCATGCACGAGCTCCTCGCCATCTTCAAGAGCCTCACGAAGAACCTCGATCAGTTCACGATCGACCACGGCACGTCGACGTACGCCATCCTCATGGCGATCATTTTCGTCGAGACCGGCGTCGTGATCATGCCGTTCCTGCCCGGCGACTCGCTGCTGTTCGCGGCGGGCGCGGTCGCATCGCGCGGGTATCTGAACGCGCCGCTCCTCGCGCTCGGGCTCATCGTCGCCGCCGTGCTCGGCGACACGCTGAACTACCACATCGGCAAGGCCATTGGCCCACGCGTGATGAAGAGCGAGCGGTCGCGATGGTTCAACCGGAAGCACCTCGACAAGACGCATAAGTTCTTCGAGAAGTACGGCGGCAAGACGATCATCCTCGCGCGCTTCGTGCCCATCGTGCGCACGTTCGCCCCGTTCGTCGCGGGCGCCGGCGCGATGACGTATTCGAAGTTCATCCTCTACAACATCGTGGGCGCCGTCGCGTGGGTCGCCCTGATGCTCGGCTCCGGCTGGATGCTCGGCCAGGTCCCCTTCGTGAAGGAGCACTTCGAGCTGATCGTCATCGGCATCGTGATCCTCTCGGTCATGCCGATGGTGATCGAGTGGTGGAAGCATCGCGGCGCGAAGACGGAACGCGAAGCAGTCTGAGCGTCGGCGCGGCGCGCGGCGGCGGGGCGGCGGCGGTCAACATCGCGCAGCCGCGGGGCGGCGGCGGCCCGTGAGGTGCGGCGGCCGTTGAGGCGGGGCGGCGGCGGCCGGTCAACGTCGCGCAGCCGCGGGGCGGCGGCGGGTCAACGTCGCGAAGCGCCGGGGCGCGGCGGCCGGTGAACGTCGCGAGGGGGCGGGGCGGCGGCCGCGCGGCGCGGCGCGGCGGCCGGTGAACGTCGCGAGGGGGCGGGGCGGCGGCCGCGCGGCGCGGCGCGGCGCTCGCTCCCGTCGTCGCCTGCGAGCCATGGCAACGACGTCCCCCGCGGTCGCACTGCTCGCGTCGCCTCCTCGCCGTTGCGAACGACGCCGCTACGCCGGCCGCTCGCTCGCGAGGAGCTTCGGATGATGGCGTGACCACCCGACGCGGAGCAGCCATGTGCGCGGCTCTACCGGTCGCCATGGCGGCTGGTCGGGTTCGGGCGCGAAGTAGAGGCCGATGACCTCCTCGGCCCAGCCCTCGAAGCGAAGGGCGGAGGAGTGCTTGTCGACGATCGCGCCGAACGTGATCGCGCCGTGCTTCTTCCAGTTGTGGAAGATGTA
>Ga0164290_1000681_pt1 | contig 92539 bp, 82 predicted proteins | sample Micstemetagenome_FD_108782 | JGI IMG/M metagenome (GOLD analysis project Ga0164290, IMG submission 108782) | Contaminated culture microbial community from soil near Moab, Utah, USA - Microcoleus steenstrupii SON62 (Illumina Assembly) | ecosystem: Environmental > Terrestrial > Soil > Soil crust...
ACGCGATCACGACGCCACATGGCGCCGCGTCGGCGACATCCTCGACATCGTCTCACCCTCCGAGTGCGCCAACTACCTCCGAAACGCCGGATACGCTTCCGTCTAAATACAGCATGCTCTAGCCTATCCGTCATTCCGGCGAAGGCCGGGATCTCGCCGGTGCGTCATAGAGACACGGCGAGATCGCGGCCTTCGCCGGGATGACGATCAATAAACCTCAGGCGCTATGCCCGATCAGAACGGCAACAGTTTGCGCTTGTTCCAGTAGATCGAGGTCGCCGCCGCATAGGCGCCAACCTTTTCCCAGACCGCGCCATCGACCTTTTCGATGTCGACGCCGGCGTCGATATAGCCCTGGACGATCTTCATGATCTGCTCCTCGCTCATCTCCGACGACAGGTCGGGATTCGTCCCCTCCGGTCCGAAATCGAGCGCGCGGTCGACGACGCCGGGGGCAAGGTCGAGTCTCGCAATGTCGACCGCCAGCCATTCGCGCGAAATGCGCGCCAGGCTGTAGTCGAAATAATGCCCCTTCTGTTCGTCGGTGATACCGTGGCGCGCAACGCAGCCGTCGGTGATCGTCGCCAGTTCCTTGAACATCGCATCGCGCGAGGCCTCGTCGCCGGCGCCCGCCATCGCCGCGCCCAGCATCTCCTTTGTTCCGGCGGGCACCGACGCGACGACACAGTCGAACTTTTCGCCTTCCTGCGCCGATACGGCATTTGGCAGCGCCGCCAAAACAAGCGCGGCGCCCACGATCCCATATTTCGTCATCGGCACTCCCCTTCGCGATCGGCCGCTGCCGTCAGGACAGCATCGCCATGCCGCCGTTTACATGCAAAGTCTGTCCGGTGACATAGGCAGCTTCCTTCGACGCGAGATAGACGACCGCGGCGGCAATGTCGCTGCCCTCGCCCATCCGCCCGGCGGGGATGCGCTGGTTGAGCGCTTCCTTCTGCGCGTCGGGCAAATCGTCGGTCATTGCCGTGGCGATAAAGCCGGGCGCGACGCAGTTCACCGTTACGCCCCGGCTCGCCAGTTCCTGCGCCAGCGCCTTGGTCATGCCGGTGACGCCCGCCTTCGACGCGGCATAATTGGCCTGCCCCGGATTGCCCGTCGCGCCGACGACGCTGGTGATCGAGATGATGCGGCCAAAGCGCGCCTTCATCATCGGCTTCGCCGCGGCGCGCGCGAGGCGGAAATTGGCCTCGAGATTGATGCGGATGACGTCCGACCATTCCTCGTCCTTCATCCGCAGGATCAGATTGTCGCGCGTCACCCCGGCGTTGTTGACGAGGATGTCGAGCTTGCCGCCCAGCGCCTCGACCGCTGCCGGAACGAGCGCATCGACCGCAGCCGCATCGCCAAGGTTGCACGGCAAAGCGACATGGTCGCCGCCCAGCGTATCGCGGAAAACACCCAGCTTCTCGGCATTGGAACCCGAAACCGCCAGCCGCGCGCCCTGCACACTAAGCGCCTGCGCAATCGCCGAACCGATGCCTCCGCTGGCGCCGGTAACAAGGGCGGTCATGCCGGTAAGATCGAACATCTATCTTCTCCTGGGAATTACCGGTTCACGCGGAGACGCGGAGACGCGGAGGGTTTATGATCGTTGACGATGCGGCGGACGCCTTCTTTGAGCGTTGCTCCGCCGAAATTGATGAGCAGTCCGACCGATTGGCCGGTGAGACGCAAGTAGGTCAATAATTGCTTGCCGTGGGCAGGATTCAGTCTTTCGACCGATTTGATCTCCACGAGCAACCGGCCATCGACAAGCAAATCGAGCCGGAATGCGGCATCGAAACGCATTCCTTCAAAATGGATGTCGATCGGCAACTGCCGATCGACCTTATATCCAAGACCGATCAATTTGCCTGCAAGGACAGTCTCATAGACACTTTCGAGCAAACCTGGACCCAACTCTCGGTGCAAACGGAGCGATAAATCCAGCACATCGCCGCTCACGACATCTATGTCCCGCACAGTCCCTCCGCGTCTCCGCGTCTCCGCGTGAACCTTCACTGCACCTCTGCGCGAATCTTTTAAAAAGCTTTCAGCAACGCTTCGATGTCATCCATCGAAATGACGCTGACCGTTTCGACCTCAGCCCTTGCGCTGCGTTTCACCATCGGCGACAATATTTTTCCGCCGAACTCGACGAACTGCGTCACGCCGATGTCCTCCATCGCGCCAATGCTCTCGCGCCAGCGGACGCGGCCGGTGACCTGTTGCACAAGCAGATCGCGGATCGCGTCGGCGTCGCTCACCGGGCTCGCGGTGACATTGGCAACGACCGGCACCAGCGGAGCGGCGGGCGGGTTCGCGCCGAGCGCCTCGGCCATCGCGTCGGCGGCGGGCTGCATCAGCGGACAGTGGAAGGGCGCCGAAACGGGAAGCAGCAGTCCGCGCTTGATCCCGAAGTCCTTGACCATCGCCACCGCGCGCTCGACCGCGCCCTTGTGGCCCGAGATCACCACCTGCGACGGGTCGTTATCGTTCGCGACGGTGCAGACCTCGCCCTCGGCGGCGGCATCGGCAAGCTTCTGCGCCGTCTCGATATCGGCGCCGAGCAGCGCCGCCATCGCGCCGACGCCGACGGGCACCGCCGCCTGCATCGCCTGCCCGCGCGTCTTGAGCAGGCGCGCGGTGGTTGCAAGATCGAACGCCCCCGCAGCGCACAGCGCGCTATATTCGCCCAGGCTGTGCCCGGCGACATAATCGGCCTTGCCTGCCAGCGTCACGCCGCCCTCCTTTTCGAGCACGCGCAGCGTCGCGATCGCATTCGCCATGATCGCGGGCTGGGCGTTTTCGGTGAGGGTAAGCTGATCCTCAGGGCCTTCGCTCATCAGCTGGAACAGCTTTTGCCCCAGCGCGTCGTCGACTTCCTGAAACACCTCGCGCGCCGTCGGCGACGCGTCGGCAAGCGCCTTGCCCATGCCGACCGACTGGCTGCCCTGACCCGGAAAGATGAATGCGCGCATGACCCTGTCCTCGTTTCATTTCGTCGTCCCGGCGAAAGCTGGGACCGTTGGCATTCCGATCCAGCGATCCCAGCTTTCGCCGGGATGACGGAAAGGCAGAGCGCCTATTCGCTCACCTCGCGCGATGCAAGCCGAAGGGCACGACCTTGTTCGCCGCATCATGCCCGATGTCGGCGCGGCCGAGCCACGGAATGCCCGCGCGCGCGCACCAGCCCTGCGCAATCTCCTCGGCCTCCATGCCGAACGGCCGGTCGTTTTCGGGAATGTCGCTGACCCGCCCCAGCCGCAGCCCGGCAAGTCCGCGCGGCGCGAGATAGCTTGTCACATGAAACAGCGCGCGGTCGAAAGCATAGAGATATTCGCTGACCTCCTCAACCAGCAGGACATGCCCCGACAGGTCGGGCTCGAGCGGGGTGCCGAGCAACATCGACAGCGTCATCAGATTGAACGCCACATGGCGCGCGCCATGCTCCAGCCCCGGCTCGCACGCCGCGGGATCGCGCGCCACCAGCCAGTCGAGCGCGCGCGTCACCGCCGCCTCGCCGCCCTCGCGCCGGATGTCGGCGACCATCGGCCCGTGCGCGACATGGTCGAAGCCGTCGCGATAGAGGCAGGCGAGCAGATTGCCCTGATCCGAATAGCCGAGAAACGCCTTGCCCCGCGCGGCATCGGTCATCGCCGCCACCGCATCCCCGGCAATCCGGCACGCGCCATAGCCGCCGCGCGCGAACCAGACCGCGTCGATGTCCGGGTGGTTCGCCATCTCGACGAGCGCCGCAAAACGATGCCCGTCCTCGCCCGCGAAATGGCCGTGGGTGGAAAAACATTGCGGATCGAACACCAGCTCGACATCGGGGTAGCCGAGCGCCGCGATCGCGCGCACGGCTTCGGCATCGTCGGGCAGGATCGGGGTCGAGGGGGCGACGATGCCGATGCGCATTAAAACCTTCTCCCCATGGGAGAAGGATACGCAGCCTTGCCAGCTTGCTGGCCAGGCGAAGTTGGATGAGGGTGTCCGCCGTCCAATTTCCACGCCACCCCTGATCCCCTCACCCGGCTACGACCAGGCGCTTCGCACCAAGTCTGCGCAACCCTCTCCCGGCGGGAGAGGGAGTGTTGCCATTGCTCATAAGACGCCATATCGCGCCGCGATGGCCGAAAACAAATCCTATTTCTTCTGCGGCATCGGCGGGTCGGGCATGTTGCCGCTGGCGATGATCGTCGCGGCGCGCGGCGCGGCGGTTTCGGGGTCGGACCGCAGCCGCGATCAGGGGCGCTCGTCCGCCAAGTTCGACTGGATCGAAAGCCGCGGCATCGCCCTTTTTCCGCAGGATGGCAGCGGCGTTGCGGGCGGCCAGATTCTCGTCGCGTCGGCGGCGGTCGAGGACAGTGTGCCCGACGTCGCCGCCGCCAATACGCTCGGCCTTCCCCGCATGACGCGCGCCGACCTCAACGCCGCGCTGTTCAACGCCGCGGACCGGGGCGTCGGCGTCGGCGGCACCAGCGGCAAGTCGACCGTCACCGGGATGATCGGCTGGATCCTCGACCGCGCGGGTCGTCGGCCGACGGTGATGAACGGCGCGGTGATGCGCAATTTCGCCGGTCCCGACATGCCCTTCGCCAGCGCACTCGTCGGCGAAGACGCCATTTATGTCAGCGAAGTCGATGAAAGCGACGGGTCGATCGCGCTGTATCAGCCCGACGTCGCGGTCGTCACCAACATCAGCCTCGACCACAAGAGTCTCGACGAACTGCACCGCCTGTTCGGCGATTTCGCCGCAAAGGCGCGTATCGCGGTCATTAACGCCGACGACCCCGAATCGGCGCCGCTGCTCGCCGCCGACAATGTCCTGCGCTTCGGCTTCGGCGACAATGCGGCGATCCGTGGCAGCGATTTCGAGCCGCTGGCGGACGGTTGCCGCTTCACGGTGCATTTCGCCGCCGACCGCCATCTCGTGCGCCTGAAGATGCCCGGCCGCCATAACGCCGCGAACGCGCTTGCTGCGATTGCGGCAGCGCGCGCGCTCAACATTCCCGTCGCGGCTTCGGTCGCGGCGCTCGCCGATTTCGCGGGCCTCGCGCGGCGCTACGAAGTGCTGGGGCAAGCGGGCGGCGTCACGGTGATCGACGATTTCGCGCATAATCCCGACAAGGTCGCCGCGACGCTGGCCGCCGTCGCCGAACTGCCCGGCCGCGCGCTGCTGTTTTTCCAGCCGCACGGCTATGGTCCCTTGCGCCAGATGGGCAAGGAACTGGCGGCCAGCTTCGCATCGGGGATGCGCCACGGCGACAGGCTCTACGTCTGCGATCCCGTCTATTTTGGCGGCACCGTCGACCGCAGCATCGGCAGCGAGGCGCTGGTTGCCGGCATCGTCGCGGGCGCCGCCGACGCCGTGCATCTGACGACGCGCGCCCATTGCGGCGCCGCGATCCTCGACGAAGCGCGGCCCGGCGACCGCATCCTGATCCTCGGCGCTCGCGACGACACGCTCACCGAGTTTGGGAAGGAATTGCTGGCAAAGCTTGGCTGAGACTATTGCGCGCAGAGGCGCAGAGGACGCAGGGATTTTTTGTTCACGCGGAGACGCGGAGACGCGGAGATGATCGGGCCGAAAGGCCCCTTCTTATTGCACCGTCAATTTGCGAGGCGAGGTCGAAGGGAAAGACCGCTTCGCGGCAAACACTTTCTCTCCGCGCCTCCGCGTCTCCGCGTGAATCCGATATCTTCCCCTCCGCGATCTCTGCGTCCTCTGCGCGAATCCCAATTCTCTCCAGCTCTTGAGCTCTTGCTTCTTTCACCGAAATCTATATAGGCGCTCGCATTCGGGGCGAGGCCTTGTGCCTGTCGCCCCGTTTGTCTTGCACAAATACGCAAGGCCGGACGACAGCCGGAGGGGTTTTGCGATTGGCGCAAAACCAGCGATCGGCCAAATCGAAGGAAGCGCATCATGCCGTTTTACGAGCATGTCTTTATCGCGCGTCAGGATCTGAGCCAGGCTCAGGTCGATGCGCTGGCGGAAACCGTCACCAATGTCATCGGCGAATATAAGGGCACGGTCCACAAGACCGAGACCTGGGGCCTCAAGCAGCTCGCCTACAAGATCCAGAAGAACCGCAAGGGTCATTATGTGATGCTGTCGGCCGAAGTGTCGGGCGAAGCGATCGCGGAGATCGAGCGTCAGGCGGCGATCAACGAAGACATCATTCGCTGGATGACGATCAAGGTCGACGAACTCGAAAAGGGTCCGTCGGTGATGATGCGCAAGCAGGAACGCCGCGGCGGCCGTGGCCGTGACCGCGACGGCGAAGAATAAGGAACAGCAACATGGCACGACCCTTTTTCCGCCGCCGCAAGACCTGCCCCTTCAGCGCGAAGGACGCACCCGTCATCGATTACAAGGACGTCCGTCTGCTCCAGGGATATTTGTCGGAACGCGGCAAGATCGTCCCGTCGCGGATCACCGCGGTGTCCACCAAGAAGCAGCGCGAGCTGGCCAAGGCGATCAAGCGCGCCCGCCACATCGGCCTGCTCCCCTATATTGTGAAGTAAGGAGGGCAGCGTCATGGAAATCATCCTGCTCGAACGTATCGAGAAACTGGGCGGTATCGGCGACGTCGTCACCGTCAAGAACGGCTTTGCCCGCAACTATCTGCTGCCGAACAACAAGGCGCTGCGCGCGAACGAGGCAAACCGCAAGCTGTTCGAAGCCAACCGCGCGAAGATCGAGGCCGACAATGCCGAGCGCCGCGCCGATGCCGAAGCCCGCGCCAAGGACATCGAAGGCAAGCAGATCGTCCTGATCCGCCAGGCGTCGAACACCGGCCAGCTTTATGGTTCGGTTTCGGTCCGCGACATCGTCGATGCGCTGGCCGAAGACGGCGTCGATGGCGTCACCAAGGCGATGATCGAGCTTGAACGCCCGATCAAGTCGCTCGGCCTTGTCGACGTCAAGGTCAAGCTGCACCCCGAAGTCGTCGTGACCGTCGGCGTCAACGTCGCGCGTTCGCCTGACGAAGCCGAAATGCAGAGCCAGGGCATCGACGTCATCGCCGCCATGTTCGAGGAAGAACAGGCCGAAGCCGCCGCCGCGGCGCTCGAACCCGACAGCGAAGACGAGTTTGAAGCGGCGACCCCGCCATCGGAACTGGCCGCCGAGGCCAGCGACGAAGTCGCGGACGACGCCCGGGAAGCCTGAGCTTCCTGAAAAGCCTTTTGAAAGGGCCGCGTTTCCGAAACGGAAGCGCGGCCCTTTTGTCATGGCGCGCGGCGCTTTATGCGCTCGCGGCCGCCACCTCGGCAAGCAGCCATCCGCGAAAGCGAAGCATCGCCTCGCTCTCGGCGCGCGACATCAGGCGCGTCAGCCAGTAACGCCCCATATCGACTGCAAGCGCAAAGGGCTGCACGAGCAGCTCGGCGGCAAGTTCGCGCGTGAACATCGACGGCGGCGCGAGCGCCACCCCCTGCCCCGCCGCCGCAGCCGCCGCCATCAGCGCCGAGCTGTCGAAGACAGGACCGCGCAGGAAGGGGACGGGCACGCCCGCGGCGCCGAACCAGAGCGCCCATTCGTCGGCGCGATAGGATCGCAGCAATCGTTCGGAGGTGAGGTCGGCGGGCGTCGCCAGCCGCGCGGCGACGACCGGCGCGCAGATCGGCGTCATCGGCGCGGCGAGCAAGGGTTCGGCGTGGGTGCCGTGCCACGCCCCGTCGCCAAAGCGGATCGCATAATCGAGCCCCTCGCCCGCCAGGTCGACACGGTTGTTGTTCGTCGCGATGCGCAGGTCGATCGACGGATGCGCGCGTGCAAAATCATCGAGCCGCGGCAGCAGCCAGCCAGTCGCAAAGGTTCCGACCACGCCGACTTTCAGCGCCTCGCGAAACCGCCCGTCGGCATATTGATCAAGCGTCGCCGCCACGCGGTCGAACGCGTCCGACACCACGGGGACGAGCGCATGGCCTTCGTCCGTCAGCGCCAGCCCGCGCGGCAGGCGATGGAACAATCGCGCGCCGAGGCGCCGTTCAAGCTCGGCGACCTGATGGCTCACCGCTCCCTGGCTGACGCACAGCTCGATCCCCGCGCGCGTGAAATTGAGGTGCCGCGCCGCCGCCTCGAAAGCACGAAGAGCGTTGAGGGGGAGCTGTGCGCGGTCCATGGCCTGTCATCAATTATTATCATGGCTTTGTCGAGAAATGATGCTTTGCCGCGCCGCGAGCGACGGGCCATTTTCGGCAGCGAAGGGAGACGAAGATGATCGAAGCAATCAGCCTGTTCGCGTGGCTCGCCGCTGTAGGCGGGGCGCCGGTTCCGACCATCGATCCGCTGACGCAGCCGATCGAGACGTCGCGCTCGGCCCAATGGCTGGCGCCTGTGGAACCCAAAAAAATCTTCGGCAACTCCTATCTCGTCGGCTTTGGTGGATTGAGCGTCGCGCTGATCGACACGGGCGACGGATTGGTGCTGGTCGACGGCGCGCTGCCGCAGGCGGCGCCCGCGATCCTCGCCAATGTCCGGAGGCTCGGTTTCGACCCCACAGACATCAAATATATTCTGAGCACCGAACCCCATTTCGACCATGCGGGCGGCCTTGCGGCGCTCGCGCGCGACACCGGCGCGACGGTGGTGGCAAGCGCGCGCGGCGCCGAGGGGCTGCGCATGGGCAAACACGCCGACGACGATCCGCAGCTCGGCTATGGCGGAAGCTGGCCCGCGGTAGCGAAGGTCCGCACGATGACGGACGGCGAAATGCTGCGGCTGGGCAACACCGCGATCACCGCCGTCGCGACACCGGGACACACGATGGGCAGCATGAGCTGGACCTGGCAGGCGTGCGACGGTGGCAGCTGCAAGGCGGTCGTCTTTGCCGCAAGCCTCAACCCCGTTTCGGCCGACGGCTATCGCTTCACCTCCGACGCGGGCAAACCGTTCGTCGCCGGTTTCGAGGAAAGTTATCGCAAGATGGATGCGATCGCGTGCGACATATTGATCGCGGCGCATCCCGACAATGCGGGCGACGGGCGTTACAGCGAAAGCCCCGGCGCCTGCCGCGCCTACGCCGACCGCTCGCGCAAGGCGCTCGCCAAGCGACTGGACGCGGAACGGTCGGGAGCGCGATAATGTGCAATCGCCTTGCTTTTCAACCTTGTAAGCGGCGCCGCTCCCGCTAGTCTGGCCACCCTTCAAGGGAGATCGGACGATGCTGACCGCCGCCTTGCTTCTTGCCTCCGTGCCCGCGCCCGTCGTCAATGTCCCGGCCCTGTCGCAACAATATCTGGCATGGCGGCCCGGCGAGATCCGCTGCGACGGACAGGCGGTGGCGGCGGCGGTCATGCAACGCCCCGACATCGCCCTGGCAACGACCGATCCGCAACGGGTACGAAGCGTCGCCTATCGCTTTGCCATCGACGATGCCGGGCGGCCGCACTCGATCACGCGCGAGGGCGACGCCTTTGTCCCCTTCGCGCAGGACATCGGCCCGGCGCTCGCGGCCAGCCGCTTTCCCGCGGGCGCGAAACGCGCGGACTGCACGGTGCGCTACACGCCGCAGTTCGCCTCGCTGGAACAGGCGCCGATCGCCGACCTTGCGGCCTATTCGATCTTTCCCGCCGGGCCGAAACTCCCCAAGACAGGCTGGGATCGGCTGGGCGCGATCGGCAATTGTCGCGACAGACCGCGCCCCGCCGTGCTGCTGCGCGCCTATCCCGACTTTTCCAAAGTCGCAGCGACGCCGGGCGCGCGCGACTGGTCGCTCGTCGCCTTTGACACCGATGCCGACGGGCGCCCGGTCAACGCGCGCGTCGCGCACGGCACGGGCAACGCCGACCTCGACGCCGCGGCGGTCGAGGCGGTGCGCGCCTCGCGCTTTGCCGGTGGGGCGCGCACCGGCTGCCTCTATCCCTATTGGCGCGCGGCAGGCCGCCTGACGGCGCCCGACAAACCCGACGAGGGCCAGATGCGCCCCGCCGATGCGCGCTGTCCGGCAAAACTTGACTGGGCGACCCGGCCGAACAGCAGCTATCCCCCCGCCTATCGCCAGCGCGCGATCGAGGGATGGGCGATCCTGTCGTTCGACGCGGCGCCATGGGGCGAGGTCGGCAATGTGAAGGTGCTCGACGCGCAGCCGTCGGCGGATTTCGGGCAGCAGGCGATCCAGATACTGCGCAGCGGGCGCGTCGCGCCGTCAGCGCAGGGCGCGACGGGATGCGTCGAAACGGTGCGATTCAAGATGCCCGACCATTATGGACAATTCGCCGACGAAGAGTGACCGGCGCGTCGCCGATCCGGCGCCTATTGATCGACCACCAGACAGGCCTGACCGTCCTTGCGCAGCGCGGCGCAGAAGCTTTCGGCTTCGCCCCTGGTTGCGAAACCACCGGCCTGCAGGCGGGTGAGCTTGCCACTCTTGACCAGATGCTGCTGGCGCCCGGCAAAGGCGGGATTCTTCTTTGCCAGTGCTGTCCACAGGCCGCGGGCATTGGCCTCGACACCGAAGGCGCCGAGTTGCGCGCGCCACGGGCTTGCCGCCGCCGTGTGGACGCGGACCGGCGCGGGAGCGGATTTGGCCGGTGCGGCGGCGGCCGTGGCGGGCGCTGGCGCGGCGGGCGTCGGCACGCTGCTTTCGGGCGGCGGCGCATAGGTCGTGCCCGGCTGTCCGGTCGCGGCCGCTGCGGCGGCGGTCGCTTCGACCGCGGCGGCCGCGGCAGCGCTCGCGACCGGCGAGGACGTCGTGGCAGGCTTGCCGACCGCCGGTTTCGCCGCAGAAATGACTGGCGGCGGCGTATAGCTCGTCCCCGGCGCCGAGGGTGGCAGGCTCGCACTCCTGATCGGCGAAGCCGACGCGGGTTTGGGCGCGGGCGGCGCGGCGGCGTTCACCGCGGCGAGCCGTTCGCGCTGTTCGCTGCGTTCGATTTCGGGGATCATCGCGAGGCCGCGCTGGCGCTGGTCGAGCGGGATCAGATTGTCGAGCTGGGCGAGCCGCGCCGACGCGATCGCAAGCCCGGCATCGCTTGCGCGCTTGGTCAGCGCATAGGCGCGCGGCCAGTCGCGCTCCGCCAGGTCGCCGTTGAAATGCGCGGTGCCGAGGACATATTGCGCGCGCGGTTCGCCGCGCGCCGCGGACCTGGCGATGAAAGGCATCGCTTCCTCACGCCGGTTCGCGGTGAAGAGCACGAGGCCGAGATTGTCTTCGGCCTGCAAATGTCCCTGTTTGGCGGCGCGGCGATACCAGGCCTCCGCCTGCGCCAGATCGGCGGGAACGCCCCGGCCGAGCTTGTAGGCCTGCCCCAGGTTGAACTGGGCGTCGGCATCACCCGCGATCGCCAGCGGACGCCATTCGGCAACCGCGGTCCGATAATCGCCCGCCTGCCACGCATCGACCCCGGCCTTGACGTCGGCGCGCGCGGGGACCGAAAGCGTCGACAGCGCCAGCAGCGGCAGCGTCAGCAGGGCAATGGTGCGGAACGAAGGCATGTTATTCTCCAATGACTTGCGCCGCAACGGGGCGGCCGCAGTCCCCGGCAATCGTCATAGCGCCAAATGGCTAACACGGTGTTAGCGGCAAATAGGGGTGGGCCGAATCCGAACCATATCGGGACAGGTTCGGCTTAAGCGACTGTTTACCACGATGGCGAACCGCTTGTTCACCCTGATTTTATCATCGTTAACCCAATTTTAGCGCCCTGCATGGCATTCCTTCGCCGATTTGATGGCTTTCCGAGGGGGTAACGCAGTGCGCGTATTGGCATTGGCTTCACAGAAAGGCGGGTCGGGCAAGACGACGCTGTCGGGGCACCTCGCGGTGCAGGCGCAGCTTGCCGGGGCCGGTCCCGTCGTCCTCATCGACATCGACCCGCAGGGATCGCTCGCCGACTGGTGGAACGAGCGCGAAACCGACCTTCCCGCCTTTGCGCAGACCACCGTTGCACGGCTTGCCTCCGACCTTGAAATCCTGCGCCAGCAGGGCTTCAAGCTCGCCGTCATCGACACCCCGCCCGCGATCACCATGGCGATCCAGAGCGTGATTTCGGTTGCCGAACTGATCGTCGTGCCGACGCGTCCCAGCCCGCACGACCTGCGCGCCGTGGGCGCCACCGTCGACCTGTGCGAACGTGCCGGCAAGCCGCTGGTGTTCGTCGTCAACGCCGCCACCCCGAAAGCCAAGATCACCAGCGAAGCCGCCGTTGCCCTGTCGCAGCATGGCACCGTCGCCCCCGTCACGCTGCACCATCGCACCGACTATGCCGCGTCGATGATCGACGGCCGCACGGTTATGGAAGTCGATCCGGGTGGACGCTCGGCCGACGAGATACGTCAGCTGTGGACCTATATGAACGACCGGCTTGAAAAGAATTTCCGCCGTACCGTTTTCGCCGCGCCGATGCCTCAACAGGGCAATTACGGCGCGGTTCGCCCGATGGGCGGTGGTTTCGGCCGCCGCATCGCTGGCCAGTGACGGGAGGAACGGGAATCATGGGCGAACCAAAACCCCTCGCATCGTTGAGCGCCGGACTTTTGGCCCGCAAGGGCGGCGCGCGGCCGGCCATGCGCCGCCAGCCGCTCGGCAGCGGTCCCGCGCCGATCGGCAGCATGGGCTATGACGACCTCGGCTGGAACGACATGGGTTATGATGTCGATCCCGACCAGTCGAGCGAACCCGCACGGATGGTCGACCTCAAGCCGCTGCTGACCGGATCGGTGCTGGCGCATAATGTCGAGGCCGAACATGCCGTCGACGAAAGCGAAGGCCATGACCTTGTCGCCGGAAGGCTCGACGTCGATCCGGGCGCCGAGGACGTCGTCGCTGAAGCGTCCGACGTGCCCGAAGTGGTGCGCCAGCAGGAATCGCTGATCGAGCGCGTTGCCGCCGTCGCGCGCAAGGTCGAGGCGCGTCCCGAACCGGCGCCGAAGAAGGACAAGGCCCCGCGCGCGGTGCGCGCGCGAGAGAAAGCGGCGTTCACGCTCCGCCTCGATGCCGAGCGTCATCTGCGGCTGCGCCTCGCCAGCGCGATCACGAACCGGTCGTCGCAGCTCATCCTCACCGACCTGCTTGACGATTATCTGGCGTCATTGCCCGAAATCGAGGCGATGGCGAGCCGCCTGCCCGCGGCGCGCCCGGCACGCGGGCAGCGCTGAACGACATACAGGGGGATCCGAGATGAACCGCAAGATGCTGATGAACCTCGCCGTTTCGGGCTTCGTGCTCGGTGTGGCGACGGGGTGCAGCGGCGTGGGCAAGATCGCCGACGCGCCGTCGCGCGCCGCCGGAACGCCCGCGGTCGCCGCCAAATCGGCCGACAAGGCGCGCGAAGCCCTGGAAGTCGGCAAGCCGGGCAAAGCCGTCGCGCTGGCTGAAGCCGCGGTCGCGGCAAGTCCGCGCGACGCGGGATATCGCGCACTGCTGGGCCAGGCCTATCTTGGCGACGGCCGCTTCGCATCGGCATCGACGGCGCTTGCCGAGGCGATGGAACTCGGCGCGGGCGACAGCAACACGATCCTCGCGCGCGCGCTCGCCGAAATCGCGCAGGGCCGCAACGGCGAAGCCGTCACGCTGCTCACGCGCCACCGCGATGCCGTGCCCGCCTCGGATCTTGGTCTCGCGCTCGCGCTCGCGGGGGACAGCGAAGGCTCGCTCTACGTGCTGGGGCAAGCCGCACGGGCCGAAGGCGCCGACGCGCGGACGCGGCAGAATCTTGCGCTTGCGCTCGCACTGTCGGGCCGCTGGGCACAGGCGCGGATAGTCGCGTCGCAGGATCTCTCGCTCGCCAAGCTCGAAGGGCGGATGGCCGAATGGTCGAAGCTCGCCGAGCAGCCGAACGCGCAGGTGCGCGTCGCCAGCCTGATCGGCACCAGCGCGCAGCCCGACGCCGGGATGCCCGTGCGCCTCGCGCTCGGTAACTTCGCCGACACCCAGATGGCCGCCGCCGAACCGGCCGGCGATGCGCCCAGCCGGCTGGCGAGCGCCGACCCCGCGCCGGTCGCCGCCTACGTCCCGCCGCCGCCCGCGCTCGCTGATGCCGGCGGCAGCATTCGCAGCGTCGAACTGCCGATGCCCGAACGCACCGCCGACGGCGTCGTGCCGGTCACCGAATTGCCGCGACCGGCGCCCGCCGCCGAGGTCATCCTTGCCGACACCACCCCCTATCGCCGCGCGCCGCGCGTCGGGGGCGAAGGCCATATCCGCCCGGCGCAGAAACAGGCGCTCGAACTCGCCACCGTCATGGTGCCCAAGGCGATGGGTTTCGACGCCCAAAAGCCCGACGGCTGGGCGGTGCAACTCGGCGCCTATGACAGCCTGGCGATCGCCAAGGAAAAATGGAGCACGCTCAAAAGACGCAATGGTGTCCTCGGCAGCTTCCCCGCCTCCAGCCACGCCGCGACGGTCAAGGGGCGCACCTTCTATCGCCTGACCGTCAATGGCCTCGCGTCGCGCGCCGACGCCGCGAGGCTGTGCAACCAGCTCAAGGCACAGGGTCAGGCCTGCTTCATCCGCGCGATGGGCGGCAGCGAAAGCATCCAGTGGGCCGCAAAGGCCGACCCGATGCGGCTCGCCTCGCGCTGAAGAGTCCGCTTTCCCGGTTAAGGGGGGGAGGGGCGTGGCCGCAAGGCCGCGCCTCTCTGTTGTCGGCAGACGCGGTTTTTGCCTGACCTGACGACCTGCGCCGTTACACCGACGTCAAGGCTGGCCAACCGACACGCGCTTTCCTATGGCTGGCAAGGATGGCCGCCGTCTCGCTCTCCGACCGTTTTGCTGCCGATGCAGGTCTGCTTCCGCATATGGCCGACCTTGCAAATGATCGCATGCTCGTCGCGCAACTCGGCGAAGGCGATTATCGCAGCGCCAGCTTTCTCGACCAGCGCCTGCTGACCGACCGGATCGGGCGCGAATGGGTGCCGTGGACAGCGCTTCCGGACCTTGGCGCCACGGCGCCGCATCCGCATTTCATCTTCCACATCGGTCATGTCGGTTCGACGCTCGTGTCGCGCCTGATTGCCGAGCTCGCCGACGTGCTGCCGCTGCGCGAACCGATGCTGCTGCGCAGTCTGGCGCAAGTCGCCGAACGCATCGGGCGCCCCGAATCCTTGTGGTCGCCGACGCTTTATCGCGAGCGGCTGCGCCAGGTTTGCGGCTGGCTGGGCCGCGGCTTCCGCCCCGGTCAGCAAGCAATCGTCAAGGCGTCGAGCGTCATCACCGCGATCGCCGACGATCTGACGGCCGGTGGCGGACGCGCGCTGTTCCTCCACGTCCCCCTGCCTCGTTATCTTGAAACGATCCTGGCGGGCGAAGCCTCGACCGCGGAAACGCTGGCACAGGCCCCCGCGCGTATGGCGCGGCTCGCCGGACAGCTCCCCGACTTTCCCTTTGCCCTATGGCAGCTCGCACCCGTCACGCGAATCGCGATGAGCTGGCTTTGCGAGATGGCGAGCGCGCAGCGCACGCTGCCGCCAGCCGACCCGCGCCATCAATGGATGGATTTCGAGGCTTTCCTGAGCGATCCCGCTGCCGCACTCGCGGTTCAGGCGGCACATTTCGGCCTGTCGGTCGATTCCGGACGGATCGATACTGCGCTTGCCGGTCCGATCATGCGTCAATACTCCAAAGCCCCCGAACACGGCTACAGCCCCGACCTGCGCCGCCAGCTTCAGGCGGAAGCCGCCGCCCGCCACGCCCGCGCGATCGGCGAAGCGATTGCCTGGGTTGAAGCGACGACGGCGCGCTATAACACCCTCGCCGAGCTGCCGATCCACGGCCGATAGGAAGACCGAAATGTTCAAACTAGTCCAGCTGCTCGACGACAATGCGGTGCGCTCACTGCGCGACATCGCCGCAAGCGGCACCTTTGTCGACGGCAAGATCAGCAACCCGCATTCCAAGGTGAAGAACAACCTGCAGCTGCACGATGCCGCCGCCTACGAACGCTCGTCGAAGATCCTGCTCGACGCGATGGTCAGGAATGCGGACTTCATGGAGTTTTCCTTTCCCGCGCGCATCGCGCCCCCGCTGCTGACACGCTACACCCCCGGCATGCATTACGGGCTGCACCCCGATGCCGCCTACATCCCGCTGCCCGACGGCCAGCTTCGCACCGACGTCAGTTGCACGGTCTTCCTGAACGACCCCGCCGATTATGACGGCGGCGCGCTCCATGTGCAGCTCGGCAATGCCGATCTGCACTTCAAGGAGGCGCCCGGCGTCGCAATCGTCTACCCCTCGCACACGCTGCACGAGGTCGAGCCGGTGACGCGCGGCGAGCGACTGGTCGCCATCACCTTCATCCAGAGCCTGATCCCCGACGTCCAGCAACGGAACCTGATGCACGAGCTCAACGAGATCGCGGCGCTGGAAGGTGGCAAGATGGAGCCCGCAAACTTCACGCGACTCCAGGCTGTGCAGTATCAGTTGCTCAGAATGTGGCGGCGCTGAACCCGTCCGCTCGTCAATAGCCCATCAGGCCCAGCACTTCCTTGCGGCTTCGCTGGTCGTCGAGGAAACAGCCGAGCAGGCGGCTGGTCACCATACCGACGCCGGGTGTGCGCACGCCGCGTCCGGTCATGCAGCCATGCTGGGCGTCGATCACCACCGCGACCCCATGTGGTTGCAGATTGTCCCAGATGCACTGCGCGACTTCGGCGGTCAGCCGCTCCTGCACCTGGAGCCGCCGCGCATAACCATTGAGCACGCGCGCGAGCTTGGAGATGCCGACGACGCGGTCCTTGGGCAGATAGGCGATCGACGCCTTGCCGGTGATCGGCGCCATATGATGTTCGCAATGCGACTGAAAGGGAATGTCGCGCAGCAGCACGACCTCGTCATAGCCGCCGACCTCTTCAAAGGTGCGCGACAAATGGATCGAGGGGTCTTCGCCATAACCCGAACAATATTCCTTCCACGCGCGCGCGACGCGGCGCGGCGTATCGCGCAGGCCTTCGCGCGCGGGATCATCGCCCGCCCATTCGATGAGCGTGCGCACCGCGTCCGCGACATGATCCGGCACGACCACCTTGCCGTCCGGTCCCAACTCCTGCCCCAAATCGCTCATCGCCCCGCTTTCACTGTTGCTATCATGTCGCACATTTCGGCGCGCCGCGGCCGATGCGCAAGGCCTGTGCAACAAGAAATTGTCGGCGGCGATCAAGTTGACGTTGCGGAATCTTGACTTTTTGCGAGTCCCGACAGGCGCGGTTTCGCGTCCTTTTCGGAGCCGAACAAGCCACTTGACGCTTTCGTCAACTCGGCGCACCCTTAAGCGATACAGAACTCGCTTCAGCGGGTCGTATTCCGGAGAGGCCGCGCGTTTTCCCCGACGCCGGTGGGAGAGGATGATGACCAGCACAGCTGGCAGGTGGGAATCACCAGGGCATATGGTCGCGATGGTCGGCCGCCCATTGCCGCGTCTTGTCGTTTCCCCTCCCCTTACCACAATCTGAAGTTGGGCGGTCCCGCGTCTTGCGGGGACGAAAAAGGGAGGTTGTAGATGAAGTTCAAGGCACTGATCGGAACGTCGATCCTTGCGATGACGGTGGCGACACCGGCCTTTGCGCAGGACGCGGAAGAAGAAGTGGCGCGTGATGCGTTCGGCGGCGAAATCGTCGTGACCGCGCAGCGCCAGTCGGAACGCTTGCAGGACGTGCCGATCGCGGTCAGCGCCTTTTCGGCCGAATCGCTGGAAGCGCAGCAGATTGAAAATCCATCCGATCTGCAACTGACGCTCCCGAACGTCACTTTCACCAAGACAAACTTCACCTCATCGAGCTTTACCATCCGCGGCATCGGCGACCTTTGCGTCGGCGTCAGCTGCGACAGCGCGACCGCGATCCACCAGAATGAATCGCCGCTGATCGGCACGCGCCTTTTTGAAACCGAATTTTTCGACCTTGAACGTATCGAGGTGCTGCGCGGTCCGCAGGGCACGCTGTTCGGTCGCAACGCGACCTCGGGCGTGGTCAACGTCGTCACCGCCAAGCCCGATCTCGGCGCCTTCGGCGCGTCGGGCGAGTTTGAATATGGCAATTATGACAGCATCAAGGCCAAGGGCATGGTCAATGTGCCGCTGGGCGAGACGCTCGGCGTACGCATTGCGGGCTTCTATCTCAACCGCGACGGCTTCACCAAGAACCTGTTCGACGACAGCCGTATCGACGACCGCGACATGTATGCCGTCCGCGGGTCGATCCGCTGGCAGCCAACCCCCGACACGACGCTCGACCTGATGGGTTATTATTTCCGCGAGGACGACAATCGCCTGCGCATCCAGAAGCAGTATTGCCAGCGCGACCCGACCGGCGTGCTGGGCTGCCTGAACAACCGCCGCGATCCGGGTGTGACCAATGCCAATTCGACCTTCGTGGGCGTTCTGACCAGCCGCGAGTTCCTTGCCATCCGGGGCATTCCGACGGCGTTCGCGCTGGGCAGCCTCTATGGCCCCGACGCGCTGTCGACCTTCCAGCCAATCGCCGATCCGCGCGTCGTCAACACCGACTATACGCCGACCTATTTTTCCGACGAACTGCAAGTGCAGGGACGGCTCGAACATAGCTTCGGGGCGATCAACGTGTCGCTCGCCGGCGTCTATCAGGAAGCGCGCGTCGACAGCAGCCAGGACTACAACCTGTCGATCCAGGATCGCAGCTTCTTCGCGCCGGCGCTCAACACGCTCGCGGCCGCGGGGGCGGGGCTGGTTCCGGGCTTGCCGGCATCCTTCTTTGCGCCGATCGCGCAGGCGTTGATTCCCAACGGACCGAACGGCGTGCTTTGCACGTCGCTTGCCGAGGAATCGGGGCTTGGTTCCTATGGCGGCCGTTCGACCTGCACGATGACGCCGCAGGATTTCGACCGGTCGAACCAGAAGAGCAACGCCTGGTCGGGCGAAATGATTATCAGTTCCGACTTTGACGGCCCGTTCAACTTCCTGCTCGGCGGGATTTACGGCGAATCGCATCTCACCGAAAACAGCTATTATGTGAACTCGTTCGGCATCGACTATCTGACGGGCATTCTCGGCACCTTCACGGCGCTGGGATCGGGGGGCACGATTCCCCCGTCCTTCCTCGCGACGCCCTTTTTCCGCAACAATACGGACGATCTGAAAGTCAAATCCTACGGCTTCTTCGGCGAAGGCTATTATGAGTTCAACGACGCGATCAAGCTGACCGTCGGGCTGCGCTACAATAATGACAAGAAACGGGTGCAGGCGCGCTCGACGCTCGCCAGCTTCCTGGTTCCCTTCGGCCAGACCGGCAATGCCTTCGATTCGCCGTTCGTCGGCTCGTTCGATGCCGATCCGGGGCTTGCGGGCAACCAGCTCTTCCAGGTCCGCAAGGTCGGTTTCGACGAGATCACCGGCCGCGCGGTGCTAGACTGGAAGATCACGCCCGACAATCTCATCTATGCCAGCTATTCGCGCGGCTATAAGTCGGGCGGCATCAACCCGCCGCTCCAGCCGGTGTTCGCGGTCGATGAAGCCTTTTCGCCCGAAATCGTCAATGCGTTCGAAATCGGGTCGAAGAACCGCTTTGGCGCGTTGCAGCTCAACGTCACGGGCTTCTATTATCAGTATAAGGATCTGCAGCTCACCCGCATCGTCGCGCGCACCTCGGTCAACGACAATGTCGATGCGAATATCTGGGGCCTCGAGGCCGAAGCGGTCATCACGCCGACCCCCGACTTTGTCGTCAACATCGGCGCGAGCTACCTCAACACCGAAGTGTCGAGCGACAAGTTCCTCGGCAATCCGCGCGATCCGTCGGGCGGCCGGTCGGATGCGGTCATCATCAAGGACATCACCAACGGGTCGAACTGCGCGGTCGTTCCGACGACGGCGGGCAATGCGGCGGGCACGGCCGGTTATGTCAGCGCGATCAACGCCAGCCTTGGCCTTCAGGGTCCGGCGGGCTTCGGCCCGAACAGCGGCATCAATTCGCCGGGCGCCTTTGGTATCTGTTCGGTGCTTCAGGCCAATGCCGCAACGGTCGGCGCGCTGTTTGGCGGCATCGCGATCGAAAACGCCGGCGTCCCGGTCAACATCCGCGGCAACAAGCTGCCGCAGGCGCCGAATGTGAAGTTCAGCGCGGGCGTCCAATATACGCACAACTTCGCCAACGACATGTCGCTGACGCCGCGCCTCGACGTCACCTATACCGGCGACAGCTATGGCAATATCTTCAACGGCCGCGTCAACGAGATCAACGGCTATGCGCAGGTTAACGCGCAGATCCAGCTGAACGGCGCAGACAAGAAATGGTTTGTCAAAGCGTTCGTGTCGAACATCTTCGACAGCCAGCCGGTCACCGGCCTCTATGTGACCGACCAGTCGTCGGGCCTGTTCACCAACGTGTTCACGCTCGACCCGCGCCGCTACGGCATTGCCGCCGGGTTCAAGTTCTGACCTGGCGCCAAGTATAGAAAGGCCCGGCCTCCCATTGGAGAGGCCGGGCTTTTTCTGGCTTCCTGCATCAAGAAAGGGCCGGGCCATCACAGGATGGCCCGGCCCTTTCGTTGATCCGGGGGATCAGCGCATCAATCAGAACCTGGCGCGCAGCTTCACCCCATAGAGGCGCGGCGGCGCCGGATAGACGGCGAAGCTCGCGCTTTGTTCGGGGATCGGGAACGCCGTGATGTTATAGTATTTGTTGAACAGATTCTCGACGTAGAACTCGACCGCATAATTCTGGTCGGGCCCAAAGTTCAGCCCCGCGCGCGCATTGACGATCGTATAGCCGTCATTGGTGGTGAACGGCACCGCGACCGGATCGTTGATCGTGTTCGCGTCGCTGTTCATGCGCCAGTCGAGATGCACGAGGCCGCCGACATTGCTGCTGATCTGCGGGGTCCAGGTGACCGCGCCCGTGACGACATGCTTGGGCGAGTTGGTGAGCGGCAGGCCGTTGTCCGGCCCGGCGACCGGATCCTTCACCTCGGTATCGACATAGGAATAGCCGAGCACGATGTTCAGCCTGGACGCCGGGCGGATGACCGATTCCAGCTCGAGGCCCTTCGCCACCACTTTGTCGAAGTTCTGGACGACGAAGTTGTTCCCCTCGAACGCCAGATTCTGATAGCCCTTGAGTTCGGTGTAAAAGGCGTTGGCGTTGAACTGGAACGCCGTGCTGAAATCGGTCTTCACGCCGAACTCGAACGAATCGACATCCTCGTTCCCGAACTCGAGGTCCGACGCCTGCGCGCCGTTGCCGCCGAGGAAGGCGGTGTCGAACGACCCGCGGTCGAGGTTGTAGCCGCCCGATTTATAACCGCGATCATAGCCGCCATAGACCATCACGCGCTCGTCGAGCTTGACCGACAGCTTCGCGGTGCCCGTCAGCTTGCTTTCGCTGCGCTTGTCGCGATAGACGCCGTTGAACTCGGGGTTGACCACCGGGTTGCAGACGAGGTTGAAGATCGCGTTGCCCAGCCCCGACGGCAGGCCCTGCAACGCCTGGCGATAGAGGCCGTAGCGCGTGCTCTGCAAGGTCGCGCAGCCCGGCAGGTTCGACTGAAGATCGGCGTTCAGCTTCTTCGATTCATGATTGTAGCGCAGACCAAGGGTCAGCGAGACATTGTCGTTGAAGTCGATGATATTGTGCGTGAAGAGCGCAAAGGCTTCGGTGTCGACCCGATAACGATCGCCGATCTGCCCCTGCCCCGCCTGCGGTCCGGGAAGCGGGGTCAGGAAGGTGTCGAGCACGCCCGCCTGCGCCGCCGCCGCCGCGAGCTGCGGGTTCGACGCCAGCAGCACCTGACCGACGAGCGGCGCGTTGGGGATCGACTGGAAAATCTGAAAGCCCGTCGGTCCGGGCACCGCCGAATCGGTCAGCGCATTGATGAAGGCATCGACATATTGCGCGCCCTGCGTGCCAAAGCGGGTGCGTTCGGTATAATTCAGCTTTTCGTTGAGATAGAAGCCGCCGATCAGCCAGTCGACATGATCGTCGAACGCCGTGCCCTTCAGGCGGATTTCCTGCGTGAAATCGCGCATCCCGATCGGCATATTCTCGCGATAGGCGCGGTCGATGCCGGAGAAGTCGACGTCCATGCCGCGCGTCGCTTTCCAGTCGCGCCATGCGGTGATCGAGGTCAGCTCGACGCCGCCCAGATCCCAGTCGAACTGGCCCGACACGCCCCATTCGCGCATCTTTTCGGTGAGGTCGCGAGCGGGCGAATAGGCGACTTCGCGATCCTTGGGATTGAAGGGCGTCACGATGCCCGTCAGGCCGTTGGCGGCGGCGAGCCCCTGGATGACCGCGCTCGCGGCAAAGGCCGGCGTACCCGGCTGCGCAAAGCCCGAATTGGTGTTGAGCGCGCCGCAGCATTGCTCGTCGGTCCGGGCATAATCGGCGATCAGGCGGAACGAGACATCGTCCTTTTCAAACAAGGCCTGTCCGCGCACCGACCAGCGGTCGAGATCGTTGAAACGGCGGTCGCTGTTGACGTCTTTGATATAGCCGTCGCGCTTGTGATAACCGCCGTCGAGCCGCACCGCGAGCGTTTCCGACACCGGCCCGGTGACGCCGGCCTTCAGCTCGATCTCGTCCAGATTGCCATAGCTCGCCTCGGCATAGCCGCCGAGATTGAAGCTCGGCTTCTGCGTCACGATATTGAGCGCGCCCGCCGAGGTGTTACGGCCGAACAGCGTTCCCTGCGGCCCGCGCAGCACCTCGACGCGGTCGATCGGCGGCAGGTCGGCAAGGGCAAGGCCCGCGCGCGCGCGGAAAACGCCGTCGACAAAGACGCCCACCGACGGTTCAAAGCCGGGGTTGTCGCCCGCGGTGCCGATGCCGCGGATGCGCAGCACGACGCCGGTGGCCGTCGACTGACCGGTCGTCGTCTGGAAGCTGGGCGCGATCTGGCGAAGCCCGCGAATATCGCTGATGCCGGCATTTTCAAGCTGCTCGCCGCCGACCACATTGACCGCGATCGGAATATCCTGCGAACGTTGCGCGCGGCCGGTGGCGGTGACGATGATGTCGTTGCCATATTCGCTGTCGTCATATGCCTCCGCGTCGGCGTCGGTTGCGGCGGGCGTCGCCGGGACGGTATCCTGAGCAAAAGCGAAGGCGGGGGAGGTCGCGGCGCACAGCATTGTGGCGCCCAACAGAATGTTGCGCAAAGTCATGGTTCGGGTCTCTCTCTCCAGAACCGCCGCGGCGCAGCCAAAGGCTTGTCGGGAGATGCCCGGCGGTCGACGCCCGGTCTAGCGCACCCCGGCTTCGCGTCAACGCGCGCGCGTCCAGCCCCTCGGCTTTTCTTCCAATTAGTGACAGAAAAGCAACAGTTTACGTTACGGATCGCGTCACCTGTCGGTCGCCGACGGAACATGTTTTCGATACAGGGAGGGTGGTGCCTGGGGACGGGATCGAACCGCCGACACTGCGATTTTCAGTCGCATGCTCTACCAACTGAGCTACCCAGGCGAAGCGCTTGCGGCCGGTCGGCCGCGCTGGCGAGCGGCGGCTATAGGCAGGGCTTTGCCTCCTGTCCAGCATCTTTGTTGGCGAATTATCCTTCGTCGAAACGGTCGTCATCGGCGGTGCCGTCGGGCGCCTGCGTCGTCGGCACGCGATAATCCTCGCCGAACCAGTTGAGCAGGTCGCGATCGCGGCAACCGCGGCTGCAAAAGGGTTTGAAATCGGGATCGCGCGGTTTGCCGCACAGCGGGCAACGCGGATTCTTACTGGGCATGGCCTGCTCCCTGGGCAGCGGCATCGGCGACCAGCCGGACCGGACGCCCCCTGCGTTCCTGCAACATCGCGGTCCAGTGCGGACGCGCTGCAATATGGTCGATCACCGCTTGCCGCGCGGTCAGCGTCAAGACGCCCGCCCCGACCGCACGTTCCGCCTTCCGCAGCAGCAGCGCGGCGTCGGTCCGCACGGGGTCGAGCCGCACCTGTTCGATCAGCGACGGGCGCTTGCGGCGCCGGACGATCTGCATGAAGCCGAAACCGTTGACCGCGGTGCGCTCAAAGGGCGGCAGCAGCGCTGCGTCGATCGCAGCGTCGACCGCCTGCCGCCCCGCGCGATCGGGTAGCGAAGGAAAGTCGATGCCGATCGACCCGCCGATATCGCAGCAGCGGATGACGGCCGCCGCCGCGGCGGCGCCCGCCTTGGCGAGCGCCAACCCGTCACCCTCGCCATCGACGTCGATCAGCACCATCGCCGGGGTCGCGTCGACCCACAGCGCGCCGCCCGGAAAGAGCCAGTGACCGGTGCGCACATTGTCGATCACCTCCCCCCAGCCGGCTTCTTCGAGCCGGTCGGCGCCCGTCGGATGCAGCACCGCTACCGGTACGCCGCTCGCGGCAATCCGCGCGGCGAGATCGGGTCCGTCGCCAAGCGGCGCGCCCGCCTCGGCCATCCGCGCGCGCGCAGGCTTGTCGCGGCCGCGCTCGCAAAGCGCCATGCGGGTGATTTCGACGACAAGGCGCGCGCCGGTCGAGATGCCGGGCGGCAGGCCGCCGAGCGTCGCCAGTGGCTCGCCGGGCCAATCGAGCGCGACCAGCGCGCCCTTGCCGCCGCGCCCCGCCTCAACCAGCTTCGCGGCGACGACGGCACCGACGCGCGGCCCTTCCTCCTCGCGCTCGATGCGCGCCTCGACGATCGCGCCATCGACGACCAGCGCCGCGCGCGCCTCGCCGATCCCCGCCTCGTAAAGCCACTCAGCCAAGCGGGATTCCCGCGCTGGTGAGCAGGCTGCGCGTCTCGAACAGCGGCAGGCCGACGACGTTGGAGTGGCTGCCCGACAGGAAGCGGACAAAGGCCTCGGCGCGGCCCTGGATCGCATAGCCGCCCGCCTTGCCCATGCCTTCGCCCGATGCGACATAGGCATCGATCTCGGCGGTCGACAGCGGCTTGAAGGCGACGATCGTATCGACCGCGCGCACGCGCGGTCTGCCATCGGTGCCGACGACGCACACCCCCGACCAGACGCGATGACGACGGCCCGACAGCAGGTCGAGCATCCGCCGCCAATCGGCCTCGTCGGCCGGTTTTTCCAGGATACGGCGCCCGACCGCAACGGTGGTGTCGCCCGCAAGCACGACCTCATCCGGCGCCCGCTCCACCGCCAGCGCCTTGGCGCGCGCAAGCCGGACGACATAGTCCTGCGGCCGTTCGCCCTTCAGCGGCGTCTCGTCGGCTTCGGGGGCCGCAATACGCGCGGGCACGATGCCGATCCGCGCGAGCAATTCGCGCCGCCGCGGCGAGGTCGAGGCAAGCACGAGGGCGGGCATGGTCGCCGCCCCGCTCACTTGAAGCGATAGGTGATCCGACCCTTGGTCAGGTCATAGGGGGTGAGTTCGACGAGCACTTCGTCGCCGACGAGCACACGGATGCGGTTCTTGCGCATCTTGCCCGCCGTGTGGCCCAGAATCTCGTGGTCGTTTTCCAGTTTGACGCGAAACATCGCGTTGGGCAGCAGTTCGACCACCTGGCCGCGCATTTCCAGAAGTTCTTCTTTCGCCATCTATCCTCTATGGGCTCGAAATATCGGGATGCGCGCCCATAACCGCAATCGGCGCCAATTGAAAGCAATCTGTCATGCGCGCCGTTCGCGTGGCTTGAAAGACCACGGACGCGGCTTTTTGGTTCACGCGGAGACGCGGAGGCGCGGAGGAATTGGTCCGGGCCGACAGGCCCCTTTCTCCATCTGCGGTGCGCCGTATCGCAACATTGAAGAGAAAAGCCGCTTCGCGGCCGGCACAATCTCTCCGCGTCTCCGCGTGAACCAAAATATCACGAAACCAGCCGAAGCTTCCTTGCGATCCGCCAGCCCACCGTTTTCGCCCAGGCATAGCTCGGCCAACGCGGCGGCATCGCGGGGTCGAGGCCGATGCGGCGCAGCAGCGCGTTGGCGGCGTGCGCCTCGGCCTCGCGATAGCTCCATTCGCTGCGCCAGGTGATCGACAGCGAGATCGACGGCGCATCGCCATTGGCAACAAAATGCGGCGCCATCACGGGCATGAGGACGGCGTCGCCGGGGCCGAGCGGCACCTGCTGCTCGCCGCCGCGAAACGCCTCGTCCCACGGCAGGTTGCGGTGGCCGCCGATATGATAGCGTTCATGTTCGATACGGTGCGCAAAGCGTTCGTCGCCCGCGGGCCAGACGTTCATCACCTTCGTGCCGCGAAGCTGGAGCAGGATATTATGTTCGGGGTCGAAGTGGAACGGCGTGATCGACCGCGGCGACGAAATGAAGATGAAACCCTGCGGCGTCAGCATCGCCCCCGTGCGCGGCTCGACAACGGGCTTCAGTTCGCCCAGCAGGTCCATCAGAAGCACGCGATATTCGGGGATCGTCTCGATATTCTTGAGCACCGCCCAGCTGCCGTTGGTGTCGATCGTGCGGATCGTCTGACCGATCGACAGGCCGTTCGCCGGAATATCCTCGGGCCGGATGCCGACGGGCAGGTCGCCGGGATTATATTCGACCGCGCTTGCCGGCAAGCTTTCGCCCAGCCGCGCCAGCGCCTCGATCGACAGCAAGGGATGGTCGGGCAGATGATGGTGGAGCAGCCCTGCCTCAGCCGGGTAAAGCTCGGCCATGCGCGCCAGCGTTTCGGTGGGAAAGACGGGGCGGTCGATCGTCTGATGCACACTCATGTCGGGCTTTCTACCTCATCGGATTGCGCAGGCGCACCCTTCCAGCGCCGCCACGCCCGCTCGGCGCGCGTCAGCCATGTAAAGCGCCAGCGGTCGGCTGCACCCGATAGCGGAACATTGATCCAGACGAGCGCGCGGCGTTCGCGCCAGACGCTGTCGATCATCGGATGACCGGGCGCGGCGCAGCTGTCGACCCACATAATGCGCGGGTCGCCGAGCAGGTCGAGGTTCGCCTGTTGCAGCAGCACGCCGGGCGAAAAGCGCGCATGATCCTCATCGAACGCCGTCTTGAAGGAAAAGCCGCCGGGCGGACACAGGAAGTTGACGAGCATCGCGAGCGGCCGCCCATCCAGATCGAGCGCGCGCATGTCGAGCCGCCCCGCCGCCGCCGCGGCAGGCACGATGGCGCGAAACCAGGCTTCGGTATCGCCCTGGCTCGCCAGCGCCGACCCCGCGCGCCCCTTCCAGCCGCGCGCCTCCAGCGCGAGAAAGGCGTCGATCCACGGCCCCGCCGGATCGCCCGCCCGCCAGCGGCGAAATGCAACCGGGCCCTGTTCGGCCAGCCGGTTCGCCTGCCGCCTGAGTTCCTTGCGCTTCTTCGCGCGCACCGCGGCCTCCCAATAAGCGGCGGGCGACAGGTCGCTTTCGAGCAGCGCGCGCTCCTCGCGGTGGACGGCCACAGCCTCGCCGCCGCGCTGCCGCGCGACGTCGATCAGTGCGCGGTGGAGCGGCCCATGCTCGGTCAAGCGCGGCACGTGGAGCAGCGTGCGCGCCCAGGGGGCTGCATCGCACCAGCCGAGCAGGATCGACCAGAACAGGGCTTCGAAACCGGCGCGCACCAGCGGCGCGCCGTGAAAATGATTGGGGTGCATCCATTCCGTTGCATGGTGCAGCGGCAATCGGCCGTATCGCACCGCCGGTGCGAGCGGAATGATGCCGATCAGCGGCCCATCGGCGCCACCCTGCACCATCACCAGCCGCGCCTTCCGCTCGGGATCGAGCAGGTGCAGCGCCGATTGCAGGCACCAGCGCTCGGCGAAGGGGTTGGGCTCGCTCGCCTCGCCCGCCAGCCCGTCCCACGCCGCCGCCAGCTCCTCCGACAGCGCCAGCGGATCGACCACGCGCACCATCAGCGGCGCGGCGTCGATGCTGCTGACCGGAAAGGCAGGATGGACCGTCATCGGCGAGAGATTAGCAGCGAAGCGTTAAAATGGGGTGGCGATTCGATCGGGGGGCTTGTCAAACGAAGCCGAAACGGGATGGCGGCTGACGCCCGGTTGTGGACGCGGCGCTCCTCCCCGAAACGGGGAGGGGGACCACCGAAGGTGGTGGAGGGGTACGCGGTGTCGAGCGCTGCGTATGACCTCCCGTACCCCTCCACCACCCTGCGGGTGATCCCCCTTCCCCCTGCGGGGGAGGACCATCAATGTCCGCTCACCACCGCAAAGTGGACATCCACCCCCCAGAAAAAAACGCTGTCCTACATGGCCCGGCTGTGCCAGCTTTCGTCTCAGCTCTTTATATATGTGGATAAAGGCCGTCGCTGCCCGACTTATCGATGCGGGCAGGAGCCGGGCGCACATGTCCGCCGCGCGCGACAAACCGGCCGCCGCACAAGGCTGACCTTTCCTGACCTTTGAAATGATTCGATGGGAGCCCCACACCCCAAGGCAGACGCATCGCCATCAAATCCCGAACAGTTTCGCCAGCGACTTTTCCAGCATGAAAAACTGCCAGATCAGCCGCCCATGGTCGCGGCGCCCCGACTGGTGCGCCGCGACGATGCGTTCGATCTCGGCCATGTCGAACCAGCCCGCGCGTGCGAGTGTCGATGACGTCGTCAATGCCTTCGCCTGCGGCGCCAGCGCGCCGCGGAACCAGTGCGACACCGGCGTCACGAACCCCATTTTGGGGCGATAGAGGATGTCGTGCGGCAGATAGGCTTCCATCGCCCGCTTCAATATCGCCTTGCCCGTCCCGCCTCTGACGCGCATCGCCGCGGGCAGGCTCGCGGCGAATTCGACCAGCCGGTAATCGAGCAACGGCTCGCGCGCCTCCAGGCTGACCGCCATGCTCATCCGGTCGGTCTTGGTCAGAATGTCGCCGGGCAGCCAGATCCGAAGGTCGGCATATTGCGCGCGGTCGAGCGGTTCGCGCGCGGGCGCCTCCGCCATCGCCTTCCAGTATCGCGCCTCGGCGACATGATCGCCGAGCCCGCGGAGCGCGGCGTCGTTGAACAGCCGCGCGCGCTGCGCCGGTCCCGTCACCCCGACCGCCTCGGCATAGCCCTCCGCCCCGCTTTTCGAAAGGCTGGCGAGCGTCGCGCGCGCGCGCAGCGGACGCGGCGCCCAGTCCATCTGCGGCCAGACATGCGACAAGGGGCCGAGCGCGCCGCGGCGCAGGAAAGCAGGGATCAGCCCGCGCAGCTTTTCCTCCTGATGCTGGAACACCAGCCGCCGGTATCCCGCGAACGCCTCGTCGGCGCCGTCGCCCGACAGCGCAACCGTCACCTCTTCGCGCGCCAGCTCGCACACCCGGTACGTCGGCAGCGCGCTCGCGTCGGCAAAGGGTTCGTCGAACATGTCGGCGATTTTGTCGATCAGCGCGAAATCGCCCGCCGCCACGGTGCGCGTCCGGTGATCGGTGGCAAAGCGCTCGGCGATTTGCTGCGCATAGGCCGTTTCGTCGAGCGCCGCCTGATCGAACCCGATCGTGCAGGTCTTGACCGCCTTCGCGCTCGCCTCGGCCATCAGCGCGACGACCGCGCTCGAATCGACCCCGCCCGACAGAAAGGCGCCGAGCGGCACGTCGGCGACCATCCGGTCGGTCACCGCGGCGCGCATCAGATGGACCAGATGCTCGGCCGCCTCGCCCTCGCTCGCCTTGATCCGCCGCGAAAAATCGGGCGCCCACCAACAGGTCGGGGCGGGCACGCCCTTGCCGCGTTCGAGCAACAGATAATGGCCGGCGGGCAGCTTCCGGGCCCCCGCGACGATGCAATTGTCGTCGGGGACATAGCCGAGCGCGAGGAAATCCTCGACCGCGGTGAAATTCGCCTCCTGCCGCAGCAGCGGGTGGCGCAGCAGCCCCTTCAGTTCCGACGCGAACGCCACCGATCCGTCGGCCAGGCGGACATAGTGAAGTGGCTTCACCCCCAGCCGGTCGCGCGCGAGGAACAGGCAGCCGCGCGCATGGTCGTGGATCGCAAAGGCGAACATGCCATTGAGCCGCGACAGGCATTCGGGCCCCCATTGCCGCCACGCCGCGATGATGACCTCGGTATCGCCGCTGGTGCGGAAACGGTGCCCGCGCTCCTCCAGCTCGGCGCGCAGCTCGCGGAAATTATAGATTTCACCGTTATAGGTGAGCGTCACCGCCTCGTCGTCGCTCGCCATCGGCTGCGGGCTGCCCGCAATGTCGATGATCGACAGGCGCAGGTGCCCCAGCCCGACGCCCGGCGCGGTCCACACGCCCGATCCGTCGGGGCCGCGATGCTGCATCGGGTGGAGCATCGCGCGCAGCCGCGCAGGGTCGACCGGCTTCGCGGTTTCCAGATGATAGATGCCCGCAATGCCGCACATGACTTTGTCGCTTAGCGGGTTTTGAGCGCGCGGTCAGCCATCGCCCTGGCTCCACCCGACGCGGAAACGAAGGCGCTGATCGCATCGCGGCCGCCCCGCTGCTCCTCGCTTGAGACGATCAGCGAGAGCGCGCGCGGGTCGCCGCCGGTAAGGCGCGCTTGCAGTTCCGCGAGTTTGGCCGTCCGCGCGCTGCCCGTCACCGCACCGCCGACGACATACCAGGTCGCGGCGTCGCGCAGCACCGGGCCGGGGTGCAGCAACCGTTCGGTCTTGCCGCCATCGACGGCGGGAAGCGCGGCGCTCCACGCCCATCGGCTGTCGGGATCGACCGCGCCTTGCCCGAAGGCGACGACCTCGCGCCCCTCGGCCTGGCGTTCATAACCGCCGATCGCGACGGTGACGACCTGCCCCCGCTCGTTCGCAAAGTGCCGCAAAAGCCGCTGGTCGGCGCCGTCGAAGCGCGGCGTCCAGGGCGTTCCGTCCACGCGCACGTCGCGCCAGCCCGGCGGCGCCTCGACCGCCATCGTCGGCGGCAGCGGCGCGCTGCGCCCGGCGACGAGCAGCCCCCATCCGGCGAACAGCAGCGGCAAGAGCATGGCGACGGGCAGCACCGCGCGGCCCGCCCCGGCAAAACGGCTCGGACCATTCAGCCCCGACACATCGACCGCCACGTCGTTCGCGGGCCGGTCGAACCAGCGCCGCGCCACCAGCATCACGATCAGGATGACGAGCCCGAAGAAGATCCAGCCATAGAATATATGGTCGATCCCCCCCGCCGCCTCGATCCCCCAGATGTCGGCCGCGAGCATCGTCCCATAAGCGCGCAGCGCGTTGGCGAGGACCGTCGCCGCGAGCGCCGCCACGACAAACACGATCCGCCGCGCCCAGCTTTTAAAGCAAAGATGCGCCGCGAACACCGCATAGGCGAGCATCGCGATCAGGAAATTGACCCCCGAACATTCCTCGGCCACCTCGAAAAAGCCCGCGCGCGTGGTGATGAACACGCCCTGCATCTCGGCGGCGAAGCCCGACAGGCGAAGCAGCGCGACGCTGATATGCGCGGTAAAGGTCTGGAGCAGCGGCACCAGTTCCTCACCGAACGGCACGAGCAGCAGCGCATAGGCGAGCGGAAAGAGCAGCCCGCGCACCAGCTTTTCGCCGAGCGCGACGCCCACCGCGCCTTGCAGCATCAGCACGAGGCCGAGCTGGCGGAACAGCGCCACCCCCGCCGCTTCGCCGACGATCCAGACGCACCCTGCGCCCGCCATCCAGACGAGCGCCGGCCACCAATAGGCCGGAGTCAGCGGCCGCAACAATTGGCTGCGCTGCGACACCAGCCAGCCGATCATCGGCAGCATCAGCAGGCAATGGGTAAAGGTCGAACTGTTCCACCAGATGCCCGCCATGTCGGCCGCATCGCGCCAGAAGAGCGCGACGATCGCCGCCGACAACAGCGCCAGCGCAGCCAGATGGCGCTGCCAGCGCGTCATGCGGAAAGCCCCAGCAATGCGCCGAGCGACGCCATGCGCGCGTCCCAGCCATAGCGTGCGGTCATCCGCGCGCGCGCCGCCCGGCCCATGGCGGCCGCCGCGGCGCGGTCGTCGAACAGGGCGCCGACCGCCTGAGCCATCGCCTCGGCATCGTCGGCAACCAGCAGATGTTCGCCCGGCGTGGCGTCGATCCCCGCCGCCGCCGCCGCGCTGGCGACGACCGGCCGCGCCATCGCCATCGCTTCGAGCAGCTTGTTCTGCACCCCGCGCGCGAGCAGCAGCGGCGCGACCACCGCGTCGGCGGCGGCGAGCCACGGCCGCACGTCGGGCACCTCCCCCGTCACCGTCACGCCCGGCAACTGTGCAAGCGCCCTCACCTCGTCGGTCGGCGCGCGCCCGACGACCGCAAAGCGCGCCGCCGGATGCCGCCGCCGAACCAGCGGCAGGATGTCGGCGGCGAACCAGCGCACCGCGTCGATATTGGGGCGATAGTCCATTTGCCCCGTGAACACCGCCAGCGGCCCCTCGCCACGACCCACCGGATCGAACGGCAGTGCCGGGTCGAAACGATCGGTGTCGATGCCGTTTTCGACCGCGAGCACCTTGTCTTCACCCAGCCCGCTCCGTTGCCGGAACAGCGCCGCCTCGGCCTCGCTGACAAACAGGCTGGCGGAGACGCGCGCCGCGACTGCCGCTTCATAGGCGCCGAGCACGCGCGCTTCGCGCCGGTGCACCCAATGGAGCGGCTGGCGCCGGTCCTGCTCGGCATAGGCGGCGAATTTCGCCGAATCGACATCGACGAAATCCATCAGCACCGGCCCGTCGAACCGGGCGGGCAGATATTGCGCCATCTGCCCCGAAAAGGCGACGATATGGCTGACCTGGCCCTGCCCGATCAGCGCGTCGACATGGCGCGCCAGCGCGGCGTTGCGGAACAGGTGGTTCGACACCGGCTCGCCGCGCAGCACCGCCTTTGCCAATGCGATCGGACGCGCCACATTGCGCCCTTCGATCGCCAGGCTTTTGCAAAGCGGCGCCAGCTTCCTCCGCGCGACGTCCGCGTCGTCGGCATTGTCAGCCAGCGCCGCGACATGCACCGGCGCCAGCTTCGCCAGCGCCTCGAACATATGCCAGCTGCGGATGCGATCGCCGCGATCGGGCGGCCACGGCGCGCGGTGAACGAGGAACAGGATTTCGGGCATGGAACCGCTACCCTGTCATTGCGAGCCGCAGGCGAAGCAATCTCCAGCCCTCAGCCTTGCGCAAGGCCGCCCTCTGGAGATTGCTTCGCTTCGCTCGCAATGACGATGGGTCTGAAACCATCCGGATCACCCCAATCCGCGCGCGATCAGCGGCCCGATGCGGTTCGCCGCCCACAGCGGCAGCCGCTTCCACAGATCGACCTGCAACCGGTATCTCGCGCTGCCGGGATTGGTGTCGCGCGCACGCTGCCCCGGCGCGAGCCAGCGCGCATAGACGAGCGGCTGCGGCTCGAAACCCCAGTTTTTCTTGTAGGCGAACGGTCCCGTGCCAAGCTTCGACCGGCCGAAGTCGAAGCGCGTGCAGCCGCGCGTTCGCGCGTGGCGCATCAGCGCGAAATACATAAGCTCGTTCGCGCGCAACCGCCGCGCCTCGGCCAGCCCGCCGCCCCAATAAGGCATCACCGTGCCCCGCCAGTAAAGGCTGAGCACGCTTGCCACCGGCCGAACGCCGTCGCGCACGGTCAAAATATCGGCAGCCTCGCCAAAGGCATCGAGCACCGCGTCGAACAGGCTTTTCGGAAAGACCGGCGTGCCGAGATTGCGCACGCTCGTCGCATAGATGCGGTAATGATCGCGCCGTTCGGCGGTGTCGCGCCCCGTGGTTACCGTCAGTTCGCTGCCCAGCGCCTTGCGCACCTCGGCGCGCTGTTTGCGCGGGATGGCGAGCAGTTCGGCGTCATCGTCACCGGCGAGATCGCGCGCGAAGCCCGCGTACACGCCCTGCTCGCGCGCCCAGCCCTCGCCTTCGGGCAGCGGGCCGCCGCGCAGTTCGACCGACGGCACGCCGAGCGCCCGCGCCATGTTCGACGCGCCTTCTGCCAGCGCGGCGGCAACCGCCGGATCGTCGGCCAATATGCCGCCGCCGACGGCAAAGCCGCTGCCGACCAGCGCCTGCCCGAACAGCGGCGAGCGGATATGGTGGAGCGGCAACAGGCCGGTGAGCACGCCGCCCGCATCGCGCGCGGTGACGAGATGGCAGCGGTGCCCCGTCGCGCGGGCGATCGCTTCGCACCAGGCGCGGCTGTGAAAGGGTGTCGCACCATCGTGCGCCGCGACATAGGCGTCCCATTCGGCCGCGTCGGACAGCGGCGCGCCCGCAAACGCCTTCATCGTCGGATCAGCGGGCGCATTCACGCCGCAGCTCGCCACGGTTCTGCGCGCGCTTGCTGCGCAGGCAGCAGGGTATCGGCGCGCGTCCAGTCGAAATCGGCGAGCAGCTTCTTCAGCTTCCCGGCCATCGCCGACAAGCCGCTGTAATGACGGATTTTCGACCGGATCGACGCATCGGCGACGCGCGGCTGGCCGGGGTCGATCTCCCACGGGTGGAAATAGAGGATCGCCGGATGCCCCTCCGCATTCATCCGCGCGATCGCCCAGCGCGTGAAGCCATAGGGCAGAAGGCGCATGAAACCGCCGCCGCCCGCCGCCAGCGTGCGCCCGGCGAAGCGCGCGGTCGTCACCGGCCATTCGACCAGCTCGCTGCCCGCCACCGGCCGCCACGCATGGCGCGGGCTTTGCGGCCAGCCATAATGATCGTGGACCACCGGCGCCACGCTCGACGAATAGGCATAGCCCTGTTCGGCGAGCATCCTGTGCGCCCAAGGGGTGCGCGCGTCGACCGAAAAGCTCGGCGCGCGATAGCCGCGCACGGCCACACCGCCGACATCTTCGAGGATCGCGCGCGTTTTCAGAAGGTCGGCGGCAAATTCGTCGGCGGTCATGTTGAATACGCGCTTGTGGTCATAGCCGTGGCTGGCCAGCTCGTGCCCCGCCGCGACGATCCGCCGGATCAGCGCGGGATAGCGTTCGGCGACCCAGCCGAGGGTGAAGAAGGTGGCTTTCGCGCCCGCCTCGGCGAAAATCTCCAGCACCGCGTCGCAATTCGCCTCGACCCGGCATTCGAGCGTCGGCCAGTCGGCGCGGTCGATCGTGCGCTCAAAGGCGCCGACCTGAAACCAGTCCTCGACATCGACCGACAGGCCGTTTTGCATTTTTCCTCACCTTCGCCGACGCCTTAAGGCCGGATTCCCTGCGAGCAAAAAGATATGTTCCCCCGCGAAGGCGGGGGCCCATCACCGACTGGCGCGATCTCGCGCTGCCGGGCGATGGATATCCGCCTTCGCGGGGATACACGACATAATCCCGCCCTCCCGAGGGCCATCACGCCGCCCAGGTCTGTGACTTCGCCGGATTGGGTGCGTTTTCGGGATCGCGCTCAACCCATTCGATGAGCAGGTCCAGCACGCGGCGCAGCGCTTCGTCCTGTTCGACGAGCCGCGCCTCGAGCGAGGCGATCTGCTTTTCCAGCGCCGCGAGATGGTCGGGATCGACCGCCGGAGCCGCAGGTGCGCTCGCCGCTTCATCGGCCGCGCTCGCCGCCTGCGGCGCCAGCGCCACGACGCGCGCCGGTTCGGCAGGCGCGGCGAAAGGCGCGGGCGTCTCCGCAGCAGGTTCGTCCGAACGGCGCGGCCATTCGGGAGCGGCTTCGTTGGCCGCGCGCGGCGCGAAGGGCGCCGGGGTCGGCGCCGCAGCGGTGGCGGCGGCCGCGACGACCTCCTCGACCGGCAGCGGCGCGAGCGTGGCGGCGTCGATGCCGCGATCGGCCTCGATCTCTGCAACGACCGATCGGACATTCTGCGCTGTAATGCGGTTCATCTGCTCGACCGCGCCATAGAGCAGCAGGCGGCTGACCAGCACATTGAGCTTGCGCGGCACGCCCTCGCTGTAATCGAAGATTGCCTCGAAAGCGTCGGGGCTGAAGCTGGGGTTGCCCGTCCAGCCGACCTTGCCGAGCCGGTGGAGGATATAGGGTTCGACCTCCTCGGGTTCCATCGGGTCGAGGTGGTGCGTCGCGATCACCCGCTGGCGTAGCTGTTCGAGCGTCGGCGAATGGAACAAGGTCTGGCGGAACTCGGGCTGGCCGAGCAGGAAGATTTGCAGGAGCGAATGGCCGCCAAGCTGGAAGTTCGACAGCATCCGCAATTCTTCGAGCGCCGAGATGGCAAGATTCTGCCCCTCGTCGACGATCAGAAGAGTGCGGCGGCCCGCGCGCGCCTGTTCGCGCAGATATTGCTCCATCGACCGCAGCAGCTCGGCCTTGCTCTCGCCTTCCCATTCGATCCCGAATTGTTCGGCGACCAGGCGGAGCAGATCGTCGCCCTCGACCTGCGTCGACACCAGCTTGACCGCGGTCAGCCGATTGGGGTCGATCGTGTTCATCAGATGGCCGACGAGCGTCGTCTTGCCCGCGCCCACGTCGCCGGTGATGACGATGAAGCCTTCACCCTGCGCGAGGCCATAACCCAGATAGGACATCGCCTTGCGGTGCGTCCCGCTTTCAAAGTAGAAATGCGGATCGGGCGTCAGCTGGAACGGACGGCCGGTGAAACCATAGAACTGATCGTACATCGCTTGTAATCCTGTTGCCCAAGCGGGATCAAACCCGTCAGAAGTTGTAACGCAGTCCCACCAAAGCCGAACCTATGAGCTGGCTGTTGAAGCCGTCCTGATCGAAGGCGTTGAGGCTGGCCGCCGCGGTCCCCGTCAGACCGCGCCAGAAACGCCGCGAATAGGCCGCCGACAGCCCCGCCGACTGGACGTCGCTCGCGCCCGGCGCGCCATTGTCGAAATAATTGACATAGCCCGACAGGCTGAGATCGGAATCGGCGTCGAGCTGGCGCCCCGCCGAGACGAACAGATACCAGCTTTCGTCGGTGATCCCGTCGAGGTCGGCGATCGGCGACAGCTGCGGCACGAGGAGCCTGCGCCGGTCGTAACCGATGCCGACGCCATAGGCCCAGCGGCCATAGCGCGACGCCATCGTCGCCTGCACCCCGCGACTGCGATATTGCGCCGCGGTGGCGTTGCCGAGCTGGTTGTTCAAACAGCCGCCGCCCTGCCCGCCGAACACACAGGGATTGATGTCGCCGTCGATCGGATTGCGCGTCGGGTCGAACTGCGTCGGCAGCGCCGCCAGCCCGCCCGACAACCCGCGGCCGAGGCTCGACAGCCCGTCATAGACGCCGACCTGCACCGTCGTCGCATGATCGGCGCGATAGGCGAAGCTGCCCGTATAGATGGTGTCGCCATAGCGCCGCCCGACGCGGGCGGTGAGCGAGGTGCGACGGCTCGGTCGCCACATCACCCCGGCGTCCCAGATCAGCCCGTCGGTGTCGAACGACAGGCGGCGCGGGGTCGATTTGTCGGTGACGAAACGGCCATTCGCATCGCGCACCGGCACGCCATTCGTATCGAGTACGGGGTCGCGCTGACCGATTTCGATGTCCTCGTAACCGACACCGCCCAGCAAGGCGACGGTCGGGCCGACCGGCACGGTCACGTCGGCGCGCGCATATTTGCCCTCGAACCGTTGGTCGAGCTGGCTCGCATCCTCGCGTTCATAACCGCCCGACAGCTGCCAGCCAAAGGGCAGGTCGCCCGGCCGCGCGCCGACGCTCGCCCAGGCGACATGGCTGGTCGAGCTGTCGAAAATATCCTGCGGCTGGCTGCCCGGCGACAGGATCGCAGGGGTGTCGACATCGACCTTGGTATAGCCGAAGCGATAGCCCGCGCCGAGGTCGAGCCCGGCGATCCGCCGCGCGAACGTCGGTCCGGCATAGATCGAATAAAGGTCCGCGACATTGCTGGCATCGCCGATGAACAACCCGCTGTCGGCGCCCTGCCCGTCGGCGCGCGTGCGCGTCGCGAGCGCCCCGGCCTCGAGGTTCAGCCCGCGCGCCGCCTCGATCCGCCCGCGCGCCAAACCACTGATCGTGCCCGAATCGCCCAGGTCGCCGTTCCAGCCGAAGCGATGTTCATAGCGCAGCGTCGCCGCGACTTCGGCGCGGCGCGTGACGATCGCGGCATCGATTCCCGCGGCGACGGTGGTGTAGGTGAGCACGTCGCCGCCGTTTTTCAGGTCGGCGGTGAGCACCTGCCCGATTTCGAGATAGGGGCTGACGTCGACGGTCTTCTGCGTCCGGCGGCCCTCGGCGCGCGATGCTGCGCGGCCCGATTCGGCTTGCGGCGCACTCGGCGGCGCGTCGCTGGCGCCGGGATCGCCCGAAAATTGCGCCTGCGCGCCGCTCGCGGTTCCCGCGAGCAGCAGCGCCGCCAGCGCCCCCGCGCCGCGCAAGGAAAGGCGCGTGTTCATCAGGCGCCCCCCTGCCCGTAATAAGTGCCGAAGCGGCGCCCGCCGGGCGAGAATTTGGTGCCGTTCAGGAGCAGCTGGATCTGCGGGCAGGCGCCCATCAGCCCGATCGCGTCGCGCAGCGCGCTTTCCAGCGTCGTATCGGCGCGCACGACCATGATCGTCTGCCCGACATGCCCGGCGAGCACCGCGGCGGGCGACGCCGCCAGCACCGGCGGTGAATCGAGGATCAGGATGCGCCCCGGCGCCCCCGCTTCGAGCTGTGCAAGCAGCGCCTCGGTCCGCGCCGAGGCAAGCAATTCGGTGTCGTGCATATGATGCGCGCCCGCGGGCATGACCTTCAGCCCCGGAATGTCGGTCTGGATCAGGCAGTCGCCGACCGCCAGATGCGGATCGGCAAGCGCGTCCATCAGCCCCGGACCATTTTCCAGCCCCAGTGTTTCGAGCACGCTCGGCTTGGCAATGTCGGCGTCGATGAGCAGCACGTCATGATCGGCCTCGACCGCCAGGCTCAATGCCAGATTGACCGCGGAGAAGGTCTTGCCCTCGCCGGGGTTCGCCGACGCGATCAGCACGCGGTGCCCGCGCGGCAGAATCGGGCGATTGCCCGTGCCACCGATGCCCCGGATCAGCTCGCGCTTCACGATGCGATATTCTTCGGAAATGCCCGTGACCGGCGTGCCCGGCACGATCATGCCCTGCGCCGCGAGCCGATCCCGGTCGATCGTCCCCTGCCGCGTCGGCACGATCGCGGGCGCCGCCCTGGCGACCTCCTTGCGCGGCGAAGGTCGCGGCGACGGTGCGGTTTCGACGACGGGTTCGGCGGCCTCGGCGACCGGTGCCTCCGCGACGGGCTCCGCCTTGACCGTCTTCGCCTTCTTTTCCGGCTCCGGCGGCAGGCTCGATACGTCGATCGTCGGCGCGTTGCCGACGGCGTCGAGCCCGAACATATCGGCGGCGCGTTCGAGCAACGAGGGTGGACGCTTGACTTTGCGCTGGTCGTTCATGTCATCGCCCCCCGTCACGCAACCATGCCGCGCTGGATGAACTCGGCGACAAGCAGCAGCGCATAGAGGCCGACGAGCGCGCCCCCTCCCCCGGCGAGCCAGACGAGCTTCTTGCGGCGATCGACCTGGCGTTCGGGCGTCAAGACTTCGGTGATCGATCCGATCACCGGCAGCCCGCTCGCGCGTTCGAGCCGGGCCGCGGTCGCATAGCTGGTGCGCACCTGCGACAGGCCGAACGCAACCCCGACACCGCCGCCGATGCCCGCGAGCAGCACGAGCGTCAGGAACAAAGGCCGGTTGGGCGCCGCGGGGCTCGTCGGTTTCGACGGCGGATCGAGCAATTCGATGCGGATCGCGTCGGTTTCGGTCTGCACCTCACCGCGCAACCGCACCTGTTCGCGCTGCGCGAGCAGCTTGTCATATTGCGCCTTGAGCGCGGTATATTCGCCGTTAATCCGGTCATATTCGGCGGCGATGCCGGGGTTCTGGATCTGCTGCGCGGTGATCCGCGCGATGTCGTTCATGAGCTGACTCTTGCGCGCGGTGAGCGCGCTGACCGTCGCCTGTCGCTCGGCGCGCATGGCCGCGAGTGAGGCGTAAGCCGGGTTCTGTACCCCGCCGCTGCCGCCCGTTCCCTCGCGGTCGGCTTGTGCTTTCAGCGATGCAATCTGACTTTTGAGCGCGATGACGTCGGGATGCGCATCGGTCAGCCCGCGCGAACGCATCGCCGACAGCTCGTTCTGCGCGCCGGCCAGCTGCTGCCGCGCGACGCCGCCGCCGACCCCGCCGACGCCGGGGATGGTCGCGGGGGTCGAAGCGAGCTGGCCGTTCGCCGCCGCAAGCTGCGCCTGCGCGGCGACCAGCTGCGAATCGATCTGGCCGAGTTCGGCGCGCGCCGCCTCGACGCGCTGCGCGGGCGATCCGGCGCCGCCGGGGACCAGCCCGATATTCTGCGCCTCGAACGCCGCGCGACGCGCCTCGACCTCGCGCAGCGCCTTTTCGCGGTCGGCAATCTGGGCGTCGAGGAACTTCAGCCCCTCGCGCGCATTGATCCGCCCGCCGCGCAGCTGATCGTCGCGGAACACGGTGATCAGGCTGTCGAGCACGCCCGACGCCAGCTTGGCATTGTCGGCGTCGGACAGGCTGCCGACGGCGATGCTGGAGGTGATTTCAAAGATATTGTCCTGCTGCGGCACGACCTTGATATTCTTTTGCAGCATCGCGACCGCGTTCGCCGCGTCGCGCTCGCTCGCTCCCGCGGGCAGCAGGCCCGTCGTCGCCGCGACCTTTTCCATGTTGCGCGCGCTGGTCAGCGTCTCGCGGATCTGGTCGATCTGCGCCCGGCCGCCGCCGACCTGCGCTTCGTCGGGCAGGATTTCGTTGACGTCGACGAGCAGGCGCGCGCGGCTGTCATAGCGGTTGGGGATCGACGCGATCGCCAGCCAACCGAGGATACAGATGCCCCATGCGACCGCCAGCACGAGCCACCGGCGCGTCCAGACGCTGTGCAGCGCCACCCGGAGTTCGTCGTAAAGGCTGTTCATCGCGGTCAGTCGATCCTTGGGATGGTTTGGGGGCTGCGCGCCTCGGCGTCAGAACATGCTTTCGGGGATGATGATGACGTCGCCCGGCTGCAATCGCACATTCGCCTTGATGTCGCCGCGCTTGATGAGGTCGTTCAAGCGCAGCGCGAACTCCTGCTGCTTGCCCGTCCCCTTGTCGAAGCGGACGAGTCGCGCCTTGTTGCCGGCCGCATATTCGCCCAGCCCACCGACCGCAATCATCGCGTCGAGCACCGTCATGTTCGCGCGAAAAGGGATCGAGGCCGGCTTCTCGGTCGCGCCGACGATCCGCACCTGCTGCGAAAAGGTGCTGTTGAAGCTGGTGACGATGACGCTGACGATCGGGTCGGTGATATATTGGCTGAGCTGGAGCTTGATGTCCTGTTGCAGCATCGTCGGCGTCTTGCCGACGGCAGGCATGTCGGTGATCAGCGGGGTGGTGATGCGTCCGTCGGGCCGCACCTGGACCTTGCCCCCAAGTTCGGGGTTGCGCCACACGAAGATCTGCAATTCGTCAAGCGGGCCGATGATATATTCCTCGCCCGGCCCTTCCTGGTTCGCGACGAAGTTCGCGCTGGGAAGCTGTGGCGCGCTGCCGCCCGCGCCCATGCACGCGGTCAGCATCGTCGCGGCGATGCCCGACACGAGCGCGGCGCGCGGGAGGCGGAGCGAGGGGAACGAAGCCATAATCATCAACCTTTCACGCCGTCAGGGGGAACCGCGGTCCGAAACCGGCGGCGACAGCCATTGAGTCAGCCTCCGCCATTGCGCGAAAAGGGTGAACATAATGTTAGTATTGGCATATGTTTGGCTCACACGCTTGCAAATATGTCCCGATCAGGGACATCTTCGCGGCTATACGAGCATCTCGCGCGCCGGTCCCTGCCCCAGAAACGCCGCCGGGCTGGCGCTGGCGCCATAGGCCCCCGCCTGAAAGATCGCGATGAGGTCGCCGACCCCGGCGCGCGGCAGCGCGACCTGGTCGCCCAGCCGGTCGAGCGGGGTGCAGAGGCAACCGACGACCGAGACGGTCTCGACGGCTTCGCGGCCGAACGCGCCGGCCACCGCGATCGGATAGTTGCGACGGATGACGGTGCCGAAATTGCCGCTCGCGGCAAGCTGGTGGTGCAGCCCGCCGTCGGTGACGAGGAAGGTTTCGCCGTGGCTGACCTTCCGGTCGACGATGCGCGTCAGATAGACGCCCGCCTCCGCCACGAGCCAACGCCCCAATTCCATCGCGAAGCGGCTCTCCGCCAGCACGGCGCCGCGCGCGGCGAGCGTCGCGCCGAGCGCCTCTCCCACCGCTGCGGCATCGACCGCCGTATCGCCGGGGAAATAGGGCACGCCCATCCCGCCGCCCAGGTTGACGAGCGGCGGCGCGGCGCCGATCGCGTCGGCGAGCCGCGCCGCGAGCGCGACCGTCTGCGCCTGTGTTTCGGCGATGGCGGCGGCGTCAAGCGCCTGCGATCCCGCGAAAATATGAAAGCCCTGCCAGTCGGCGCCCGCGTCGATCAGGCGGCGGACGAGCGCCGGAACCGCGGCTGTGTCGACCCCGAAGGGCTTGGCGCCGCCGCCCATCTTCATCCCCGATCCCTTGAGGTCGAAGTCGGGATTGACGCGCACCGCAAGCCGCGGCGTCGCGCCGAGGTGGTCGGCGATCGCCAGCGCGCGCTCCGCCTCGCCCGCCGATTCGAGATTGATCGTCGCGCCCGCGACCATCGCCGCTTCCAGCTCGCGGTCGCGCTTGCCCGGCCCGGCGAAGCTGATGTGCTCGGCCGCCATCCCGCTCGCCAGCGCGGCCTTGAGCTCGCCGCCCGACGCGACATCGAACCCGTCGACCAGCCCGCCCATGAAGGCGAGCAGCGGCGGATAGGGATTGGCCTTCATCGCATAATGAAGCTGCACGGCGGCGGGCATCGCCGCGCGCCATTCGGCGACGCGCGCGCTCAGCATCGCGCTGTCATAGACGAACAGTGGCGTGTCGCCCGCCGCGTCGGCGAGCGATTCGGCGCGGTCGCCGCCGATCAGCAGCATCCCGTCGGGATCGGCCCGGAAACCGGGCGGGATCGGCCCGTGCGGCTTCATGCCGCCACCGCCTTCGCCCAATCGGCGGCGATCGCCACACGGTCGAGCTTGCCGTTGGGATTGCGCGGCAGCGCGTCGCGCCATTCGATCGTCTGCGGCTGCATGAAATTGGGCAGGGTCTGGCGAAGATGGGCGGCAAGCCCGTCCTCGTCCGCGCGTCCGCCCTTACCGCGCACGATCAATATGATCGCCGCGCCCAGCCGCGCATCGGGAATGCCGAACGCGACCGCTTCGTAAACCAGCCCTGATGCGATCGCGGCGTCCTCGATCTCGGTCGGGCTGACGCGGTTGCCGACGGTCTTGATCATCGCATCGTCGCGGCCGACGAAATAGAGGAGGCCGTTCGCATCGCGCCGCACCGTATCGCCCGACCAGACCGCCGTGCCGCCATAATGCGATGCCGCAGGCGCGGGGCGGAACCGCTCGGCCGTGCGTGCGGCGTCGCGCCAATAGCCATGCGCGACGAGCGGGCCGCAATGCACCAGCTCGCCCGGCTCCTCGTCGGCGGTGATCGTGCCGTCGTCGCGGCAGACAAGGATTTCGGCGTGCGGGATCGCGCGCCCCATCGATGTCGGATGGTCGGCGACGAACTTGGGCTCCAGCCAGGTCGATCGAAAGGCCTCGGTCAGCCCGTACATCGGATAGATGTCGGCGGCGGGGAAAGTGCGGCGCATTGCGTCGATCAGCGACGGCGTCAGCGCGCCGCCGCTGTTGGTCAGGCGCTTGAGCGACGCGGCTGTGTCGGCAGGCCAGTCGCCCTCGACCAGCTGCACCCACAGCGGCGGTACGCCCGCGAGCGTCGTAACGCCGTGCCGCGCCACCGCCTTCACGACGTCGCGCGCGGTCAGATAGTCGAGCGGCGCCACGGCGGCGCCCGCATACCAGCTCGACAACAGCTGATTCTGCCCATAATCGAAGCTCAAGGGCAGCACGCCGAGCACGCGGTCGGCTGGCGCCAGCTTCAGATAGGTGGCGACGCTTTCGGCGCCGAGCCACAGATTCGCGTGGCTCAGCATCACCCCCTTGGGGCGCCCGGTCGAACCGCTGGTATAGAGAATGGCGGCAAGGTCATCGGGGTCGGCCTTCGACGGCGGCAAAGCCTCCGCCCCCGAATCAATGGCTTGCTCGGCCGCCTTCAGATCATGCAGCGCGCAGCCGGCGGACAGCCCATCGCCCAGCGCCTCGGCGCGCGCCGCGTTGGTGACGAGCAGCTTCGCCCCGCTGTCGGCCAGGATATGCTGCGCCTGTGGCCCTTTGAGCAAGGGGTTGATCGGCACGTGGATCAGCCCCGCGCGCGCCGCGGCGAGCGGCATCAGGCACGCGAGCCGCGTCTTGGCGCTCCAGCTCGCGACGCGTTCGCCCGGATCGCCGACCTGTTCGCGCAGCCACGCGGCAAGCCGTCCCACGCCTGCATCGAGTTCGGCGTAGGTCGTGCTCCGCTCGCCGGTCAGCAGCGCAGTCGCGTCCGCCGCGCCGCAGCGGGCGAGATGGTCAATTGGACGCGACACGGGATTTTGGGGCTTGGTCATCGGCTGTTAGGGGTGGGATGATAGAGGGGCGCACCATGCAAGGGAACGGTGAAGATCAGGCTAATGACGATGCGGCGCGCGCCGCAGACTTCGCCTCGCCTTTCGACCGCGCCGAATGGTTCGACCTGCTCGAAGCCTATGGTTTTGCGGGCAAGGGCCGCGTCGATGCCAGGGGTTCGAGCGCCGCCGCCACGGCGCTGCTGCCGCTACGGCGCGAAAAGGGTGGCCATCTCGCTGGCCTCACCAACTGGTACAGCTTCGCGATCCGACCGTTGTTCAGCGGGACCGAGGGTCGGCCAGCGGCGCTCGCCGACCTGTTCAGGCGCCTGCGCGCGGAGGCCGCCCGCCTGTCGCTCCATCCCGTGCTCGAAGGCGAACATGACCGGATCGCCGCGGCGCTGCGCGCCGCCGGTTGGTGGGTGCAAGCCACCCCCGCGGGCGATCGCCACTGGCTCGACCTCGGCGAGATGGACCATGCCGCCTGGTGGGCGAGCCGCCCCGGCGCGCTGCGCAGCACCGTCCAGCGCAAGGCGAAAAAGGGCATCGTCGATATTCAGCTGCTGACCGAGTTCGATCCCGGGAGCTGGGCCGCCTATGAACAGATCTACGCCGCGAGCTGGAAACCCGAAGAAGGACACCCCGCCCTGCTCCGCGCCTTTGCCGAAATGGAGGGCGCGCGCGGCACCTTGCGCATGGGGATCGCGCGCATCGACCATGTGCCCGTCGCGGCGCAGTTCTGGACCGTCGAGGGCGGCACCGCCTTCATCCACAAGCTCGCGCATGTCGAGGACAGTCTGAAAGCCTCGCCCGGCACCCTGCTCTCGGCCGCGCTGTTCCGCCATGTGATCGAAGTCGACGGCGTCCGCCGGGTCGATTTCGGCACCGGCAACGATGCCTATAAGCGCGACTGGATGAACCGCCACGATCCCCTGTGGCACATCGAGGCTTTCAATCCGTCGCGCGTCGCGGCATGGGGACCGGCGTTGAAGGCCTTTGCCCGTTCGCTGCTGAGGAAAGACAAGTGACCGATTCCGTCTCCGAAACATCGGGCGTCGATGCCGCCCTCCGCGCGCTGCTCGCCGACGTGCTCGGTCTCGGCGCCGACCGCGCGGCCGCGCTCGCCGACGACAGCGGGCTGTTCGGCGCGCTGCCCGAGTTCGACTCGATGGCGGTCGCGACGGTGCTCACCGAGATGGAGGACCGCCTCGCTATCCTCATCGACGATGACGAGATCGACGGCGAAATCTTTGAAACCTATGGTAATTTGCTCGCCTTCGTGACGCGCAAGGTGACCGGTTGACAGACACCGATACCACCCTCCACCGTCATCCCGGCGAAGGCCGGGATCTCGCCGTCGCGTTTTCGGCTATGGCGAGATCCCGGCCTTCGCCGGGATGATGATCGGAGTGAGGTGGATGACCGGGCACGCCCCCGAACATCAGCTCCGCATCGACCCGGCCGACCAGCCGCGCGCCACGATCATCTTCGTCCCGCCGCTGTTCGAGGAAGCCAACCGCACCCGCCGCACGCTGGTGCTCGCGATGCGCGCGCTTGCCGCGGACGGTTTCGCGGCGCTGCTACCCGACCTGCCCGGCCAGAATGAGAGCCTTGTCCCGCTCGCCAATGTCGATCTTGACCAGTGGCAGGACGCACTTGCCGCCGTTGTCGCGGAGATCGACGGGCCCGTCATCGTCGCGTCGGTCCGTGGCGGCGCGCTCATCGACCACCATGCGAAAGCCACCGCCTGGTGGCGCCTCGCCCCCGTCGGCGGCGCGTCCCTGCTCCGCACCCTGATGCGCGCGCGCGTCAGCGCCGACCGCGAGGCTGGACTGACCTCATCGCTCGAAAGCTTGCAAACGGAAGCCGCCACCGCGCCGCTGCTCCTCGCCGGAAATGCACTCTCGCCCGCGATGATCTCGCAGCTTGGCGCGGTCGAAGCGCAACCCGTCGAACCGCTGCGCAGCATTCCGCTTGGCGAAGGCGGGATCGCGGGCACGCCGCTGTGGCTGCGCGCCGAGCCTGGTGAGGACGCCGCCATGGCCAACGCGATCGCCGCCGACATTGCGGCATGGAGCCGGTCATGCGGCATCAGCTGAGTTTCACCTGCGAAGGCGCCGCGCTCGCCGCCACGCTCGACGAGGCGCCGGGAACCACCGGGCTGCTCATCGTTTCGGGCGGCAATGAAATCCGCAGCGGCGCGCATCGCGGCATGGCGATGCTTGCGGCGCGCATCGCCGATGCAGGCTATCCGGTGTTCCGCTTCGACCGTCGCGGCATCGGCGACAGCGAGGGGGTGAACGGCGGCTTTGAAAGCAGCGCGTCCGACATCGCCGCCGCGATCGCCGCCTTCCGCGACGCCGCACCGCATGTCGAGCGGGTCGCCGCCTTCGGCAATTGCGACGCGGCGAGCGCGCTGCTCCTCCACCAGCCGCTGCCGCTCGACGCGCTGATCCTCGCCAATCCCTGGACCTATGAGGCCGCGGCGGAGACCGCCGACGAACCCGCGCTACCCCCCGCCGCGGCGATCCGCGCGCGCTACCTGTCGCGGCTTGCCGATCCCGAAAGCCTGCTGCGCCTGCTGCGTGGCGAGGTCGATTTCGCCAAGCTGCGCCGCGGCCTTGCGGCGCTGCGCCGCCCGAAGCCCGCCGCCGCGCCGGACAGCCTCGCCGCGCGCCTCGATGCGGCGGCCCGGCGTCTTGCCATCCCCGCGACGATCCTGCTCGCGACCGGCGACCGCACCGCGCAGGCCTTCGCCGCCGACTGCCCGGCGATGCTGACGCGCTTGCCCGTCGAACGCCTGGCGAGTGCGTCGCACAGCTTTGCAGGCGACGACGCCGACTGGCTCGCGGCGCGCGTGTTGGATGTTATGGCGCGGGTTTAGGAACGCCGCTCGCTGTGCCTGTTGTGGGGTGGATTCCCCATCATTTCAGCCGTCATCCCGGCGAAGGCCGGGATCTCGCCGGAGCGTAAAACCGAGAGGGCGAGATCCCGGCCTTCGCCGGGATGACGATGCAGGCGAGCTTCGCAACCCGCCGCTCACCCCGCCTTTTTCATCTGCCTATATTTGTGCAGCAACGGCTCGGTATAGCCCGACGGCTGCGTCACGCCTTCAAAGATCAGCGCCCGCGCCGCCTGCCACGCGACGCCATCCGGCGTCAGCTTCTCGTATAGCGGGTCGCCCGCATTCTGCGCATCGACCTTCGCCGCCATCCGCGCCAGCGCGGCATCGACCTGCGCGGGCGTGCAAACGCCGTGGAGCAGCCAGTTGGCGAGCGCCTGGCTGCTGATCCGCAGCGTCGCGCGATCCTCCATCAACCCCACATCGTCGATGTCGGGCACCTTGGAACAGCCGACCCCCTGGTCGATCCAGCGCACGACATAACCCAATATGCCCTGGCAATTATTGTCGAGCTCGCGGGCAATCTCCGCCTCGCTCCAGTTGCGCCCCGCCGCAACGGGAATGGCCAGCAGCCGGTCCAGCGACGGCACCGCTTCGCCCGCAATCTCGCGCTGCCGCGCGAACACGTCGACCATATGATAATGCAGCGCGTGCAGCGTCGCGGCGGTGGGCGAGGGCACCCAGGCGGTGTTCGCGCCCGATTTGGGATGGCCGATCTTTGCCTCCAGCATCGCGCGCATCAGGTCGGGCATCGCCCACATGCCCTTGCCGATCTGCGCCTTGCCCGACAGGCCGCAGGCCAGCCCGATGCGGACGTTGCGGTCCTCATAGGCGGCGATCCAGTCGCTCGCCTTCATCTCGCCCTTGGGGATCATCGGCCCCGCGCGCATCGACGTGTGGATCTCGTCACCGGTGCGATCGAGAAAGCCGGTGTTGATGAAAACGATCCGGTCCTTCACCGCATGGATGCACGCCGCAAGATTGGCGCTGGTGCGGCGCTCCTCGTCCATCACCCCGACCTTGATCGTGTGACGCGCCAGCCCCAGCATATCCTCGACCGCGTCGAACAGCCGGTTGGTGAAACCGCATTCCTCGGGCCCATGCTGCTTGGGCTTGACGATATAGATGCTGCCCGCGCGACTGTTCGTCAGGGTTCCAAGTCCTTTGAGGTCGTGGAGCGAACAGAGGCTGGTGATGACCGCGTCGCACAGCCCCTCGGGCGCTTCGGCGCCACCGGGCAGCCGGATCATCGGCGTCGTCATCAGATGGCCGACGTTGCGCACGAACATCACGCTGCGCCCGTGGAGGGTGAACGGCTCGCCCGACGGAGAGGTCCATTGGCGGTCGGCGGCCATCGCGCGCGTGACGGTCCTGCCTCCCTTCTCGAAGCTTTCGGCGAGGTCGCCGCGCATCAGCCCCAGCCAGTTCGCATAGCCGAGCGCCTTGTCCTCGCCATCGACCGCCGCGACGCTGTCTTCCAGGTCGATGATCGTCGTCAGCGCCGCTTCCAGCACGACATCGGCGATTCCCGCCGGGTCGGCCCTTCCAATGGGGCTGTCGGGGTCGATCACCAGTTCGATATGCAGGCCGTTGTGGCGGAGCAGGATGCCGCCGGGCTTGCTGCCGACCCATTGCGCCGGGTCGGCGAGCGCCAGCTGGCCGCCCTGCCAGTCGGCCCAGCTGCCCGACGCCAGCGGCGCCGCTTCGTCGAGGAACGCCTTGGCGCGCGCGATCACCGCCGCGCCGCGCTCCGCATCATAGCCACCGGGCTTCGCGGGCGGCGCGTCAAGCGCATCGGTGCCGTAAAGCGCATCGTACAAGCTGCCCCAGCGCGCATTGGCGGCGTTGAGCGCAAAGCGTGCGTTCAATGCGGGCACGACCAGTTGCGGCCCGGCCATCGTCGCGATTTCGGGATCGACGTTCGCCGTGCCGATCTGGAACGGCGCGGGTTCGGGAACGAGATAGCCGATTTCGGTGAGGAAGGCCTGATAGGCGGCGGGATCGTGCGGCTGGCCTTCTCGCGCTTGATGCCAGGCGTCGATCCGCGTCTGCAAATCCTCGCGCTTCGCCAGCAGCGCCACATTTTCTGGCGCGAATCTGCCGAGCAAGGCCGCGAAGTCGGCCCAGAAGCGCGCAGCGTCCAGCCCCGTTCCCGGCAGCGCGCGCTGCTCGATGAAATCGGCCAGCCGCGAATCGACGGACAGGCCGGAGCGGTCGAGATATTCGGTCATGCTATCACCCTCTGGTCGGCGCGGCTGCGCCCGTGGACCCGGGGAGGAAAGGGCAGCCGCCCTATGCCGCGATTGGTTTCGATTGGCAATGGGCGCTTTTCAAGCCCGACGGCGTAGGTTAGGTTGCACTGCACAACGAAAAAGACATCTCCCCAAACGACCGGACTCATGGACGACACACGACTGAAATTGATGGAAGCCATCGCGCGCAAAAAACTGGTGACGGCGCAATATAACGGCCAGTCGCTGACGCTTGCGCCGCATCTGTTGTTCGAACGGCACGGCGACCTTTTCGTCAGCGCGCTCAACCTGGGCAAGAATTGGCGGGCGGACGAGGAACCACGGCTCGGCCATTTCAAACTTGGCGGACTCGCGGCGGTCGTGCTCAGCGACGAAGACTTTGCTCCCCTGCCCGGCTTCGACGCCGCCCCGCCGCGGGAGGAGGATATCCCGCTGTTGGGGGTTTAGAGCGGCGAGCCTTAAATATGAACCGTTTGCCCTGAGCTTGTCGAAGGGCCGTTCTTTCTTTTTTGCACCGCAAGAAGAAGGACGGTGCTTCGACAAGCTCAGCACGAACGGATTTGGGGATGATGCGGATTTAGAGCGTCGTGCGCTAAATCGGCAACGCTTCAATTCCGTTCGTGTCGAGCGGAAAGATGGCTCAGATTAAACGCGCGCTGTTCTAACGCACGATGCTCTGAGGCGTGGGCGGTTGCGCCGAACATCCCTCTCTACCCCGTCATCCCGGCAACGGCCGGGATCTCGCCCTCTCGTATTTGCGCACCGGCGAGATCCCGGCCTTCGCCGGGATGACGAAGAAAATATGAGTCAGCGATCCGCCCGATTTCGCGGTCACGCCGCCCCGACCCCCACCGCCGACGTCGGCACCATCTCGCCCAGCGCGACGCGAACCTGGTTCCGCCCGCCTGCCTTGGCACGATAAAGCGCGGTATCGGCACGGCGCAGCAGGTCGAACAGCGAATCCTCGGCCCCGCGCTGCGCGACGCCGAACGAGGCGGTAAAGCCGCGGTCGACTCCCAGCACCGGCAGCCGCGCCGCGGCAAAGGCGGTGCGCACCTTTTCGGCATAGATGCGCCCGTCCGACAGCATCGCATCGGGCAGCAGCACGGCAAACTCCTCGCCGCCTATGCGGCCGACGATGGCGTCGGCGGGGGCGGCGTCGACCAGCATCGCGGCAAAATGCGCGATCACGCCGTCGCCCGCGGCATGGCCGAAGCTATCGTTGATCGTCTTGAAATCGTCGAGGTCGGCCGCGATCAGCACCGCCGTCTCGCCGCCGCGCAGCAGCGCCATCCCGGCGTGCTGCTCGAATCCGCGCCGGTTGAGCACGCTCGACAGCGGATCGGTTTCGGATCGCGCGACGATTTCGGCGGTCGTATCGCGCATCATCACCAGCAACAGGACGAGCGCGATCGCCATCAGTGCAACGACGCTGCCGCTTTGCGAAATCGCCGCATAGGTCGACGCGATATAGCCTTGCGGCGAACTCGCGGTGCCGACAACCGCCGCGATCAGCGGCTTCGCCAGATAGATGAGCGCCGCAACGATCTGAAGCGCGATCAGCAACAGGTCGAGCGCCTGCCGTCGCCCCGACCGCAGGATGACGATGGCGAAGAGCGATTGCATCGCGAAATAGGGCAGCTGATACAGCGTCAGTCGCGGCGACGATCCATAGGGCAGGCTGAATATCACCGGCACCGCCAGGATCGTCAGCACCCAGATCGCCGCGATCGCGACCCATGGCGGCGCGACGCGGTAATGCGACGCGACGCCGATCAGTGCGAAACTCTGCGCCATCAGAAAGACCAGGAAAATGCTGATGCCGATGGGGATCGGATCGACCTGGCGCGTCAACAGGAACTCAAGCCCGACGTTGACGATGCCCAGCGCGCTCCCCGCCGCCAGCCACCACGCGCCGCGCGCCGTCCGGTTCGTCGCCGCAACCACGGCGAACGCCGCGGCGATCAGGCCGGCGACGGACATGTTGATGCCAAGGACAAAGGCGACGGACATCGGCTCACTCATCAGTTTGCAGCCAGCCTAGGCCCCGGTCCCCAAGGTTCGGTTAACGCCTTGCGATTCGCGATATTCCGGGGCGCCATAACCGATCCCGCATCCGAAACCAGCCACGCGGGGCATGACGGCGAGAAAATCGCAGGCGGGGGTGCCAAAGCGGCGCGCCGCTCGCTATAGCCGCGCCATGGCATCCGTGACGACAACCGAAGAGGCGACGCTCGAACGCGCCGCCGATGCGCCGATGCTGGCGCAGGTCGAACGCTGGGCGGCGGTGAACAGCGGCACGGGAAATCTGGCGGGGCTGAAGGCGGTCGCGGGTCAGCTCGCCGACGCCTTTGCCGCCTTGCCCGGCGAGGTCCGGCTCGTCGCCCCCGATCCGGTCGAGAGCGTCGATGCCGCAGGGCAAGTGAATATCGTCCAGCGCGGCGACCATCTGCACCTTCGCGTGCGCCCGGAGGCGCCGGTGCAATTGCTGCTGACCGGCCATATGGACACGGTGTTCGCCGCCGACCATCCGTTCCAGACGCTGAAATGGCTCGAGGATGGGGTGCTGAACGGCCCCGGCACCGCCGACATGAAGGGCGGGATCGCGGTGATCCTCGCCGCGCTGACCGCGCTCGAAAGCGCGCCGCTGGCAAGCCGCGTCGGTTATGACGTGCTGATCAACAGCGACGAAGAGACCGGCAGTCACGCCTCGGCGGCGCTGATCGCCGAGCTGGCGCGCGGCAAGACCGCTGCGCTCACCTACGAACCCGCGCTGCCCGACGGCACGCTGGCCGGCGCGCGGCCGGGCAGCGGCAATTTTTCGGTGATCGTCCATGGCCTGTCGGCGCACGCCGGGCGCAATCCCGACGACGGCCGCAACGCCCTGTTGGCGGCGGCCGATCTGGCGCTGCGGCTCGCGAAGCTCAAATCGCCGTCGCTCAAGGTCAATCCCGCGAAAATCGACGGCGGCGGCCCGAACAATGTCGTCCCCGACAGCGCGATCCTGCGCGTCAATATGCGCCCCTCCACCCCCGAAGCGATGGCCGAAGCCGAAAGCGCGCTGCGCGCCGCGGTCGCAGCGGTATCGCGCGAACATGACGTGCATTGCCACATTCACGGCGGTTTCAATCGCCCGCCGAAGCCGCTCGACCCCGCCGCGACGCGACTGTTCGAGCTGGTTCGGTCATGCGGCGCCGCGCTGGGCATCGACATTGCCTGGAAAGCGACGGGCGGCGTGTGCGATGGCAACAACATCGCCGCCTGCGGCATCCCCGTGGTCGACACCATGGGCCCGCGCGGCGGCGCGATTCATTCATCGGACGAATTTCTGATCACGGGCAGCCTTGCCGAACGCGCGCGGCTGTCGGCGCTGACCATGTTGCGAATAGCGGAACGGGGGACTGTGTGAATTATGTGATCCGGGCGGCCAAGCCGGGCGATCTGCAAAGCATTTACGAAATGGCGAAACTGACGGGTGGCGGTTTCACCAACCTGCCCCCCGACAAGAAAGCGCTGCGCGCCAAGCTCGAACGCGCCGAGGCGAGCTTTGCGTCGGAAAAGGAATATCCCGCCGACGAACTGTATCTGATGGTGCTCGAGGATCTCGACAGCGGCGAGGTGCGCGGCACCTGCCAGATTTTCGGCCAGGTCGGCCAGCGCTGGCCCTTTTATTCCTATCGCATCGGCACCGACAGCAAGCACAGCGAACAGCTGGGCCGCACCTTTCACGCGCAGGTGCTGATGCTGAGCAACGATTTGAACGGCGCCAGCGAAGTCGGCGGATTATTCCTGCACCCGGCGGCGCGCGCCGGCGGGCTGGGGCTGCTGCTCGCGCGCTCGCGCTATCTTTTCATCGCCCGCCACCGGGCGCGCTTCGCCGACCGTATCCTGGCCGAGCTGCGCGGGGTGATCGACGAGGCGGGCGGTTCGCCCTTCTGGGACGGGGTCGCGGGCAAGTTTTTCGGGATGAGCTTTCAGGAAGCCGACCAGTTCAACGCGGTCCATGGCAACCAGTTCATCGCCGACCTGATGCCCAAGCATCCGGTCTATATCGCGATGCTGCCCGAAACCGCGCGCGCGGTGATCGGCGTTCCGCACCCCACCGGGCGCGCCGCGATGCGGATGCTGGAGAATGAGGGCTTCGCCTTTGAAAATTACATCGACATTTTCGACGGCGGCCCGACGATGACCGCGCGCACCGACCAGGTGGCGAGCATTCGCGACGCAAAGCATGTCGAGGTGGCGGGCATTGCCGAAGATGGCGAGGATGCGCTGATCGCAACGGGGCGGCTGGCGGATTTCCGCTGCTGTTTCGGCAAGGTCGATGCCGAGGGCCGGATCGACGCCGACGCCGCGCGGATATTGAGTGTCGGCAAGGGCGACGCGATCAGCTGGATCGGACGATGACGAAAGCCCCTCCCCTTCAGGGGAGGGGTTTGAGAGGGGATTTTCATGCTCACCGAAATCAATTTCGACGGGATCATCGGCCCGACGCATAATTATGCCGGGCTCAGCCGCGGCAATATCGCCTCGGCGAGCCATGCGGGCGACGTGTCGCAGCCGCGCGCCGCCGCGCTGCAGGGCCTAGAGAAGATGCGCCACAACCTCGCGCTTGGCCTGCCGCAAGGCTTTTTCGTGCCGCTCGACCGCCCGGACGCGCCATGGCTTGCCCAGCTTGGCACCTCGCCCGAAGCGGCGGAGGGCCATTTGCGCGCGCAGGCCTGGTCGGCCTCGTCGATGTGGGCGGCGAACGCGGCGACCGTCTCGCCCGCACCCGACTGCGCCGACGGCAAATGCCACCTCACCGTCGCCAACCTCGTCACCATGCCGCATCGCAGCCACGAATGGCCGGGGACGCTGGCGCAGCTTCGCCTGGCCTTTGCCCACCCCTCCTTTGCCGTGCATGCGCCGATACCCGCCCCCTTCGGCGACGAGGGCGCGGCGAACCATATGCGGCTGTGCAGCGGCCATGACGGCGCGGGCGTTGAAATCTTTGTCTATGGGTTAAGCGGCGGCCGCTTTCCCGCGCGCCAGCATCTCGACGCCTCGAAGGCCGTGGCGCGGCGCCACCGGCTCGATCCGGCGCGCACGCTCTTCATTCGTCAGTCGGACACGGCGATCCAGGGCGGCGCCTTTCACAACGACGTGGTGGCAGTCGCGAATGAGCATGTGCTGTTCACCCACGAAACCGCGTTCGAGGATCGCGAGGCCGCGCACGCCGAAATCCGCGCGGCCTTTCCCGCGGTCGAAATCGTCGAGGTGCCCGCGAGCGCCGTCAGCCTGCCCGACGCCATCAAATCCTATCTGTTCAACGCCCAGCTTGTCAGCCTGCCCGAAGGCGGCATGGCGCTGGTGCTGCCGACCGAGGCGCGCGAAACCCCCGCGGTGTGGAGCTGGCTGGAGGAGATGATCGTCGGCAATGGCCCGATCCGCCGCCTGCTGCCCGTCGATGTGCGGCAATCGATGGCGAACGGCGGCGGCCCGGCGTGCCTTCGGCTGCGCGTCGTCGCCGATCCCGCCACGGTCGATCCGCGCTTCATCGCCGACGAGGGGAAGCTCGACCGGATCGCCGCGGTGGTTGCGGCGCATTGGCCGGAGGCGATCGCGCCTGCGGACCTCGCTTCGGCGGCGCTGCTCGACGATGTGCGAAAGGCGCGGGCCGCGCTCCTCGACGCGCTAGACCTCGCCGAGCTTGGCTGACGCGACTTGCAGATTCGCGAGCTGATCGACACCGCCCCCGTGCCCGGCGGCGAGGAGCTTCGCCTGTTCCGGCGTGGCGACGAATATATCATCGCGATCGGCGGCAATGAGCTGATGAGCAGCCGCATGAGCGGTTCCGAAGAGGCGCTGGCGGTGATGAGCTGCGAGCGGCTGGCGAGCACGGCAAACGCCCACCTGCTGATTGGCGGCTATGGCATGGGCTTCACGCTCCGCGCCGCGCTCGCCGCGCTTGGCCCCGACGCAGAAGTCACCGTTGCCGAACTGGTCCCCGCGATCATCGGCTGGGCGCGCGGGCCGATGGCCACACTGGCGGCGGGCTGCCTCGACGATCCGCGCGTCGATCTGGTCATCGGCGATGTGGCGGCCGTCATTGCGGAGGGACGCGGGCGTTATGACGCGATCCTGCTCGACGTTGATAATGGCCCCGACGGGCTGACGCGCGCCGCGAACGACGGCCTTTATTCGCCCGCGGGCCTCGCCGCCGCCAAGGCCGCGCTGCGGCCCCGCGGCACCCTCGCCATCTGGTCGGCGGCGCCCGACGCGCGCTTCGCCCGGCGGCTGGCAGGGGCGGGGTTCAGGGTCGAAGAGGTCGGCGTACGGGCCCGCGCAGGCGGCAAGGGCGCGCGGCACATCATCTGGTTCGCGCACAGGGGTTAAACGGGCTGGCGGTATCGACCGATTGCAGCCGTCGCGATCCTCCCCGGAACGGGGAGGCACGGCCGCTCCCCCCACCCCAAACCCTCGTCCCTTGCCTTCTCCTGTCGGGTTAATTTACAATTTACCATCTCCGCCGCTCGGCGAATCCCGGATTCGCGCGGCTGGCATGGCGTTTGCTTGGATACTGACGATGCTCAAGAAGATCGGCCGCCTGTTCGTCATCAAGACCCGCCTTGAGGCGTGCCTCATCATCTATGCACTCGCCGTCGGGGCGATGGCGCGAGGGTCCGCCTATCTGCACGAATATCCGGGGCTTGGCGGCAAGCTGCTGATGCTCGCCTGCACCGGCGCGGTATTTCTGGCGGGCGCAAAGATTTTCGATTGCCTGCGCTATGAACAGGCGGCGGCGGCTGCAAAGGACGGCGCCTGATTTTCTTACCCGTCATCCCGGCGAAGGCCGGGATGACGAATGCAAGGAAGGGCGGACTTTCATGCGTCACCGACTTGTGCCAGGGCGCGTTGCATGAGCAGGATCGGCGGCCGCCCGGCCATCAGCACCCAGCATGTCTATGGACTGACGCTGCGCATCGCGCGCTGGCGTGAAGGCGCGCCCGGCACGCCGCTGCTGTTCCTCAACGGCATCGGCGCCGACATCGCCGCCGCCGCGCCGCTGCTCGCGCAGATGCACGGGCGCGAGGTGTGGACGCTCGACATGCCGGGGGTCGGCGCCTCGCCCGATGCGCTGCTCCCCTATGCCGCGCCGACGATGGCGGCGGTCGTCATGGAGATCGCCGGGCGCTTCGGTCACACGGCGCTCGACATTGCGGGTTTCAGCTGGGGCGGCGCGCTGGCGCAGCAGATCGCGATCCAGTTTCCGGGGCGCGTCCGCCGCCTGGTGCTGATGGCGACGACGCCCAGCGTCGGCGCGCCGGGGATCGGCTGGGCCGCGCTGCTCGACGACGACATGCTCGCGAGCGGGCTGAAACTGCCGACGGCGACGCCGCTCGGCCTCGCCTATCAGTCGATGGCGATGGCGGGGTGGACGAGTGCGCCAATGCTGCCGCGGCTGAAGGATGTGCCGGTGCTGGTGCTGATGGGCGAGCGCGACGGCGTCGTGCCCGCCTGCCACGGTCAGGCGATCGCCGACCTGATCGACGGCGCGGTGCTGGAAGTGGTGCCGGGTTCGCACCTCTTTCCCTTCACCCATGCCGCGACCGTCGCGGCGCGGGTCAGCGCGTTTCTGGATCAGCCGCCCGTATTGCAAGCCGCCGCTTGAGGAAGTCGGCGATCGCCGCGGCGGTCGCGTCGGGCGCTTCCTCCATCGGAAGATGCCCGATACCCGGCAGCAGCAGCACCTCCGACCGCGCGATGCGTTCGTGGAAAGTCTGTGCCGCGCTTGGGTTGATGATCCGGTCCCGGTCGCCGAACAGGATCAGCGTCGGTGCCCTGATCTCCCCCACCCGCGCCGCCATTTCGGGCTCGCGGCTGGTCCGCGCGCGGATCACCGTCGCCGCGCGATTGCCGGGGAAGCGCAGCAATTCCCAATAGCGGTCGATCATCGCTTCGTCGACGATGTCCTGCTTCTCGACCGAGCCCAGCAGCGACTGTTCGACAAGCATCCGCGGGGTGATCCGCGTCGCGAGCCAGCGGCCCAGGGGATATTCGAGCAGGCGAAAACCGACGTTCGATTCGGGTGGCCGCTCGCCCTTGCGAAGCGGCATTCCGGCGGCGTCGATCAGCAGCAGCGCATCGACGCGCGCGGGGTGTTCGAGCGCATAGCGCCACGCGATCCAGCCGCCCATCGAATTGCCGCCGAGGATGAACCGGTCGAGCTCCAGCCTTGCCGCGACGACATCGACCGCATCGATCATCGCCGACGCGCTATAGTCGCGGCCGGGGATCGCGCCGGTCAGTCCGTGCCCCGGCAGGTCGAGCGTGACGATGCGGTAATCGCCGCCCAGCCGATTCACCAGCGGTTCCCATGTATGCAGACTCGCGTTCGATCCGTGGAGCAGGATGATCGCGGGGCCGTCGCGGCGCCCCTGATCGCGGTAGTGGATGCGCTGCCCCGCCGGCCCCGCGGCGAAGGCGGCGTCCGCCCCGCCATATTTGGCGATCATCGCCGCGCGGTCGGTGTCGGGGGTCAGGAGCAGCAGGAAACCGACGACGAGCGCCGCCAGCACCGCGAGCGGGATCAGGACGCGCTTGCGCCGGAAAAAGGGCCGCCGCGGCGGTGGCGGCGGATCGAAATCCAGGTCGTCGTCGATGCTCATCCAGCCCCCCTCAAGGCCGAGGGGAACCTAGCGCACGCCCTCCCGACGTCAATATCCGCTATTGATGGATCGACCGGCGGAAGGTTTCGGGCAGGAACAGCAGGCCTACGACCAAAGTGATCAGCGCGACTATCACCGGATACCAGAGGCCGTAATAGATATTGCCCGTCGCGGCGACCATCGCGAACGCCGTCGTCGGCAGGAACCCGCCGAACCAGCCGTTGCCGATATGATAAGGCAGCGACATGGCGGTGTAGCGGATGCGGCTGGGGAAAAGCTCGACGAGCAGCGCGGCGATCGGGCCGTAGACCATCGTCACGAGCAGCACGAGGTAGAAGAGGATCGCGACGACGAGCGGCTTGTTCATCGCGTCGGGGTCGGCCTTGGCGGGATAGCCCGCGGCGGCGGTCGCGGCGGCCAGCTCGCTTCGGAAGGCCTCGATGGCCGCGGCGCGATCTTCTTCGGCGATCCGCCACGGCTCGGGCGCGATCAGCACGCGATCGCCGATCCAGACATCGGCGGCATCGCCCGTGTGGCGCGGCCGCGTCACGCTGGTGTAGCTGACCCCGGCCTTGGCAAGCGCCGATTTGGCAATGTCGCAGCCGGTGCTTTCGAACTTTTCCTTGCCGACGGGATCGAACTGGAAGGCGCAGGCGCCGGGGTCTGCGGTGACGCGCACCGCCGCGCGCGCCTGCGCCTTTGCCATCGCGGGATTTGCCGCTTCGGTCAGCATCTGGAACGCCGGGAAATAGGTGAGCGCCGCGAGCGCGCAGCCCGCCAGGATGATCGGCTTGCGCCCGACCTTGTCGCTGAGCCAGCCGAAAAAGATGAAAAAGGGCGTGCCGAGCGCCAGCGCGATGGCGATCAATATGTTCGCGGTCGCGCCGTCGACCTTCAGCGTCTTTTCGAGGAAGAAAAGCGCATAGAATTGCCCCGAATACCAGACCACCGCCTGCCCCGCGACCGCCCCGAACAGCGCGACGAGCACCCATTTCAGATTTTCCCAGCGCCCGAACGCCTCGGTCAGCGGCGCCTTCGAGGTCGTGCCCTCCGCCTTCATCTGCTTGAACACCGGGCTTTCTTCGAGCTGGAGGCGAATCCAGAGCGAAATGCCGAGCAGGACGATCGAGATCAGGAACGGAATGCGCCAGCCCCAGTCGGCGAACGCCGCCTCGCCCATCGCCGAACGGATGACGATGACGACGCCGAGCGCCGCGAACAGCCCGAGCGTCGCGGTCGTCTGGATGAAGCTGGTGAACAGCCCGCGCTTCCCCTCGGGCGCATGTTCGGCGACATAGGTGGCGGCGCCGCCATATTCGCCGCCGAGCGCGAGGCCCTGCAGAAGGCGCAGAAGGACGAGCAGGATCGGCGCGGCAACCCCGATCGACGCATAGCTGGGCAGCAGGCCGACGAGGAAGGTCGACGCGCCCATCAGCCCCATGGTCACCAGAAAGGTGTTCTTGCGCCCGACAAGGTCGCCGATGCGCCCGAACACGAGCGCGCCGAAGGGCCTGACCGCAAAACCCGCGGCAAAGGCCGCGAGCGCGAAGATGAAGCCGGTTGTTTCGTTGACGCCGGAAAAGAATTGCGCCGAAATGACCGTCGCGAGCAGACCATAGAGGTAGAAATCATACCATTCGAACACCGTGCCGAGCGACGAGGCCAGGATCACCTTGCGCTCGCTCTGGCGGGTGTCGATTGTCGGGCTTTCGCTCATCCTGTGTCCCCGTCATCTTATCGATGCGAGGGTAGCTGACCGAGGCATAGCGTCAATATCGTCATTGCGAGCGAAGCGAAGCAATCTCCAGCTATCAGCCTAAGCTAGGGCCGATCGCTGGGGATTGCCGCGTCGCTCCTCGCAATGACGGTTTACATCAACCGACGCGCTTCACCGCGCCCTTGTGCGCGCCGACCTTGCCGCCGCGCGGGTGGAAGCGGCGCTTGCGCTGCGGCTGGCCGTCGGTTGCCGCACCGTCGCGGCGCGGGCCGCGCTCGCCGCGCGGCTGGCCTCCATCGCGGTGCCCCGCGTCGCGCTGGCGCAGCGCTTCCTCGCGCTGGCGCTGGGGATTGCGGCCCTTGCTGCCGGTATCGCGCGGCGGCTGGACCGGCTTGGGCAGGCTTCGCACCAGTTCGCCGAAATTGTCGGGCAGCGGCATCGGTTCGGCCCTGGTCCGCGTCACCCGCTCGATGTCGCGCATATAGGGCCGTTCGTCAGGCGCGATGAAGCTGATCGCCTTGCCCTCGGCGCCGGCGCGCGCGGTGCGGCCGATGCGGTGGACATATTGTTCGGGAACGTTCGGAATCTCGAAGTTGATGACATGGCTGACCCCCGACACGTCGATACCGCGCGCGGCAATGTCGGTCGCGACGAGCAGCTTGATCTCGCCCGAACGAAAGGCCTGGAGCGCCTGGGTGCGCTGGCTCTGGCTCTTGTTGCCATGGATCGCCATCGCCTTGATCTTCGCACCGGCCAGGTGGCGCACGACGCGGTCGGCGCCATGTTTGGTGCGGGTGAAGATCAGCGCGCGGTCGATGTCCTCGCGCTGGATCACCGAGGTGAGCAGCGCCTGTTTTTCTTTCTGTTCGACGAAGGTGGCGAACTGCCGGATCTTTTCCGCGGTCGTCGCCTGCGGCGTGACCGACACGGTGACCGGATCGTTGAGGAACTGGTCGGCAAGCCCCGCAATCTCCCTGGGCATCGTCGCCGAGAAAAACAGGTTCTGGCGGCGCGACGGCAGGATTTTGGCGATACGGCGCAGCGAGTGGATGAAGCCCATGTCCATCATCTGGTCGGCCTCGTCGAGGACGAAGATTTCGACATCGTCGAGGCGCAGCGCGCGCTGGTCGATGAGGTCGAGCAGGCGGCCGGGCGTGGCGACGAGAATGTCGACACCCTGCGCGAGATCGCGGATCTGCTTGCCCACCGGCACGCCGCCGAACACGGTCGAGACGCGCAATTTGGTGAAACGGCCGTAATCGCGACAGCTCTGCGCGATCTGGGCCGCCAGCTCGCGCGTCGGCGAAAGGACGAGCATCCGGCAACCGCGCGGGTTGGCGCGGTGCGGACAGGTCAGCAGATGGTGGATCGACGGCAGCGAAAAGGCCGCGGTCTTGCCGGTGCCGGTCTGCGCGATGCCGCACAGGTCGCGGCCCTGTTTCAGCACCGGGATCGCCTGAAGCTGGATCGGGGTCGGCTGGCTATAGTTTTTGGCGGCAAGCGCGCGATTGATGTCGGCGTGCAGGCCAAAGTCATTAAAAGTCGTCATAAATACTCACATAGAGCGACGCGCAGGCGCATCCGTTCGCTCGCGAACGGACGGCGCACGGGCCGCGGGCTCGAAACGACCCGCGTGAAAGGGTGCCTCTTCAGGACAAAGCGCGCTTCCGGCTCGTCCCGCGCCTCTTTGGGGCGGGAAAATCACGCTGCCGGTGGTTGCGGCGGATAAGCCCGCCATGCTGCGCTGCACAATCATATGACATGGGTTGCGCGCCATTGCAAGATAATTGCGCGGCATTTTCGCTGGAGGAAGACAGGGATTCGCGCAGAGGCGCAGAGATTCTGGTTCGCGCGGAGACGCGGAGACGCGGAGGAACTTGAGTGGAGGTTATCGGCGGCTTCGCCCCCCTATTCTCTTCTCTGCGCGCTCTGCGCCTCCGCGCGAATCTTATTCCAACTCTTGTTCCAACCGGCGCCCTTTGGCAGGCTCGCCATCAAAGCTTTGGGAGATAATAGGTGACCGAAAAGATCATCGTCATCGACGAGGGCACGACCTCGACCCGCACGATGCTGTTCGGCGCCGACGGCACGCCGCTCGGCAGCGCGCAGCGGGAAATAAGCCAGCATTATCCCGCTCCGGGCCTTGTCGAACATGACGCCGCCGAGATCTGGGAGGCGACGCTCGCCTGCACGCGCGAGATGATCGCCCGCGCGGGCGGGCCGGATCGTGTCGCGGCGATCGGCATCACCAACCAGCGTGAGACGGTGGTGTTCTGGGACCGCCGGACGGGCGCCCCGCTCGCCCGCGCGATCGTGTGGCAGGACCGGCGCACCGCCGCCGACTGCGCCGCGCTCAAGGACGCTGGGCACGAGACGATGGTGCAGCGGGCGAGCGGATTGCTGCTCGATCCCTATTTCTCCGGCGGCAAGATTGGCTGGGCGCTCCGGCATTGGCCGCAGCTCCGCGAGGCGGGCGACCGGCTGGCCGTCGGGACGATCGAATCCTGGCTCGTCTATCGGCTGACCGGCGGCGTGCATGTCACCGACGCGACCAATGCGTCGCGCACGGCCTTGATGGCGATCGAGCGTCAGGGCGGCTGGGATGCCGGACTTTGCGATCTGTTCGGCGTACCGATGCGATTGCTCCCCGAAATTACCGGATGCACGACAACCGTTGGCACGACCGACCCCGCCCTCTTCGGCGGCGCGATCCCGATCTGCGGCATGGCCGGCGACCAGCAGGCGGCGACAATCGGTCAGGCATGCCTGGCGCCGGGGCAAACCAAGGCGACATTCGGCACCGGCGCCTTCATCCTGTCAGCGAGCGGGCGGGCGCGGCCGGTTTCGGAGAATCGTCTGCTCGCGACGGTCCTGGTGCAGGAAGGGGACGTCCGTTCCTATGCGCTCGAAGGATCGGTATTCGTCGCGGGCAGTCTCATCAAATGGCTGCGCGACGGCCTGGGTCTGCTCGCAAGCGCGGGCGAAAGCGAGGGTTTGGCGCGATCGGTCGCTGACAATGGCGGCGTCTATCTCGTCCCGGCTCTGTCGGGGCTGGGGGCGCCGCACTGGCGGCCCGATGCGCTGGCGGCGCTCTCGGGCCTCAGCTTCGCCAGCACCAAGGCGCATGTCGCGCGCGCGGCGCTCGAGGCGCAGGCCTATCAGGCGCACGACCTCAAATCCGCCTTCGCCGCGGACGGGGTCGACTGGGCCGAACTCCGAATCGACGGCGGCATGGCGGCGAACGACTGGATGGCGCAGGATCTGGCCGACATGCTGGACCTGACCGTCGAGCGGCCCGATTTCGTCGAGAGCACGGCGCTCGGCGCCGCCATGCTCGCCGCGACCGGCGCGGGGCTTTACCCCGACCTCAAGACCGCGGCGCAGGCGATGCGCGGCACCGCGACGCGCTTCACGCCCGCAATCGACGCCGGGCAACGCAAAACGCGCCTTGCCGGCTGGCAAAGCGCGCTTGCAAAGGTTCTGGGGTGATCGTCGTCCCGGCGAACGCTGGGACCGCTATCGTCCCGAAGAACCGCCAGCGATCCCAGCTTTCGCTGGGATGACGGATTCTCAGCGCTTGAGCGTCAGCCCGCCGAAACGCTTGTTGAACTTGGCAACCTGGCCGCCGCTGTCGAGCATACGCCCCTGGCCGCCGGTCCATGCCGGGTGCGCGGTCGGGTCGATTTCCAGCGTCATCACGTCGCCTTCGCTGCCCCAGGTCGAGCGCGTCTGATATTCGGTGCCATCGGTCATCTTGACCGTGATCATGTGATAGTCGGGGTGAATGTCTTTTTTCATTTCCTGGCTCCTGCGCCGCTGGTTTCCGACCAGCAGCTTGAGTCTGTGCGTCCGGGGACGCGAAGCGGCGCCTTTACCGGGCAATCGGGGAATATGCAACACCTGCGCCCTCGTCGTTGCGAGCGAAGCGAAGCAATCTCCAGCTATCGGTCGTGCGCAAGACCCATGGCTGGAGATTGCGTCGTCGCTGCGCTCCTCGCAATGACCGCGAGAGCCGAAGGATTCGGTTTAATCGCTCGGCGGATCGGCAATCATCGCGGTGAACTGGCATTCGGTCGCGAGTTGCCCGTCCAGCATCGCCCGCCCTTCAAACTTGCAGATATTCCGCTTCGCCTGAAGGATGGTGACGTTGAGGTCGAGCAGATGGCCGGGTTCGACCGGCTTTCTGAACTTCACGCCGTCGATGCCCATGAAATAGACGAGCTTGCCCGATCCCGCGAGGCCGAGCGATTCGATCGCGAGCACGCCGCCCGCCTGCGCCAGCGCCTCGACGATGAGGACGCCGGGCATGATCGGCCGACCGGGGAAATGGCCCTGGAAAAAGGGCTCGTTCATCGTCACCGCCTTGACCGCATGGATCGACTGGTCCTTGACCATCGAAACCACCCGGTCGACGAGCAGCATCGGATAACGATGCGGCAGCAAGCCCAGAATCCGGCGGATGTCCGCCGGACCCATGGCTTCGGCCATGCTGTCTTCCCCGGCCGCCATCGCGCTTAGCGCGTCGTCGGCTGGTTGCCGGTCGGCGCCGGTGCCGGCGTGGCGCCGGGCTGCGCGGCGCGCGCGGCGTCCATCAGCTGCTGGTTGCGCTGCTGGACGAGCTGGCCCGGCTGATAGCCCGCGGGAACGGCGATCGACACGTTCGGCAGGATGCGGTTGAGTTCGGTCACCACCGCGTCGGTGATGTCGACATTATTCTCGCGCGCGAGCACCGCGTCGGGATTGAGCAGCAGGTCGACCTTTTTCGCGGTCATCGCCGCCTTGATCGCCTCGTTCATACGGACGCTGATCTGATCCTCGACATAGGCGATGGCAAGGTCCACCGGTCGGCTGATCTGGGCGAGTTCGGCCTGCGCGGCCTGCCGCTTGTCCTGCACCGCCTTCGCCGCGGCCTGAAGCGCAGCCTGGTTCTGCGGCGTCTTTTTCGCCTCTTCATTATATTTGGCGATCAGCACGTTGATTTCGGCCTGAAGCGTCTGGCCGCGCGACTGCTGCTGGTCGATCTGCGCCTTGTAGGTGGTCTCGATCTGCTGCGAGGCGGTGCGGAAAGCGTTGGAACGCGCGGCGGCGACGCGGACGTCGGCGACGGCCACGCCCTTCGCCTGCGCGATGGCGGGGGCCGACAGGATGGGCGAAACCGACAGCGCGGCGATCGCCAGCGCGGAAGCGGCAAGAAGTTTTTTCATCAGAATTGGGTTCCTACGTTGAATGAGAAGCGTTTGGTATCATCGCCCTCTTCTTTGCGAAGGGCGTAAGCGAAGTCGATCCGGAAGGGACCGAAGGGGGAGTTCCAGTTGACCCCGGCGCCGATCGCGACGCGCGGCATCCAGGTGTCGCCGAAGAAGCGTTCCTCGAACGGCGCGAGCGCCGAGAAGCCGGTGGGGCAGGTGGTATATTGCCCGGTGCCGGTGGTCACCCCATTTGTCGTGGTGGTGGTTTCGTCCGCAAATTGGGTCACGCCCGTCGACGCGTTGCGGCACAGGAACTTGTAAAGCCCGCTGCCCGGAACACCGTCGCGCGTGTCGCGGAAATCTTCGAGCGTGGTCAGCGTCGGGCGCTTCACGCTCCACACCGAACCGACGTCGAGGAAGATCGACGGCCTGAGGCCCAGTTCCTTCGCACCCGTGCCGAGCGGGATGTCGAGTTCGAGCCGTCCCTGATAATAGGCGCGACCGCCGAGCGCGTCGTCGATCTGCCCACGATTGTCATTGCTCGTGTCGATGACCGGGTTGGCGGGATCGTAAGTGGCGGCATAGCGGATGACGCGCGGGCCAACGCCGCGGATGTCGAAACCACGCATCTGCGGCTCGCCCAGGAAGAAGCGATCGGTCAGACGCACCTTGTCGCTCGTCGGCGTCGGCGCGCTGCCAAAGGGGTGGATATAGCCCCCTTCGGCCGAGATGTTGAGGATGAAGCGGCTGCCGAGATTGAAATGCTTCGACGCGGCAAGGCGCGTGCGGACATATTTGACGCTGCCGCCCAGCCCCGCGAAATCCTGGCTGATCGACGCCGACTGCCCGCGTGTCGGGCGAATCCGGTTGTCGCGGTCGTCATAGGCGAGCGTGAAGCCGACGAGCGACGTCGTGCGCTTGCCGATGGCGTCGCAGAGATAGCGGCCGGCAACGAGCGGATCGCACTGGTCGCCAAAGAAATAGATGTCGCGATCGAGCGTCACATCGTCATAGTTGAGGCTGTAACGGCCAAAGAAGGACAGGAACTCGGTGAGCGGAACACCCGCGTTGATCTGGAAGCCCGTCGTCACCTGCTCGAACGTCGTGCGGCGGTCGTTATCGATGAAGTTGAACGAATTGAGGTCGCGGCGATAGACGCTGCCGCCGACCGAGATGTTGCGATCGAACAGATAGGGTTCGGTAAAGCCCAGCTCGACCGACTTGGAATAGCTCGAATAATTGACCGACGCCTGCAATTGCTGGCCAAGCCCGCGGAAATTGCGCTGGCGGATCGACGCCTGGAGCAGAAAATTCTCGATCGACGAGAAACCGGCGGACAGCGAGAGTTCGCCCGTGGGCTTTTCCTCGACATTGGTTTCCAGGATGATGCGATCGGGGGCGCTGCCCTCCTTGCGCTCGATCTCCAGATTCTCCTGGAAATAGCCAAGGCTGTTGATGCGGTTCTCGGTACGCTTGACGCCGAAGCTGTTGAAGGCGTCGCCTTCGTTCAGGCGAAACTCGCGGCGCACCACCTTGTCGTGGGTCAGTGTGTTGCCGTTGACGTCGATGCGCTCGACATAGGTGCGCGGGCTTTCGGCGACGTTGAACGTGATGTCCATCGTCCGGTCGTCGGGATTGCGGCGGAACTCGGGGTTGATGTCGGCAAAGGCGTAACCGAACAGGCCCGCGGTTTCGCTGAGGCTCTCGACCGTATCCTCGACCAGCTTGGCGTCATACCAGTCGCCGGTCTTCATCGGCAGCAGGCTCTTCAGCATCTCGGGCTGGAAGTCGCGCAGCTCGCTCTTCACATCGACGTCGCCGAACTTGTATCGTTCGCCCTCCTCGACGACATAGGTGATGATGAAATCCTGCTTGTTGCTCGTCAGCTCCGCCACCGCCGAAATCACGCGGAAATCGGCGTAGCCGTTGGTCAGGTAGAACAGGCGCAGCTTCTGCTGGTCATAGGCCAGGCGATCGGGGTCATAGCTGGTGTTCGACGACAGGATCGTCAGCAGCCCCGTTTCCTTCGTCGCCATCTCGTCCTTGAGGTCGCCGTCGCTGAACTTCTCGTTGCCGATGATGTTGATCTGGCGGACCTTCGATTTCGGTCCTTCATTGATCTCGAACACCACATCGACGCGGTTCTGGTCGAGCGACACCATCTTGGGCTCGACGGTCGCGGCGAAGCGGCCCTGGCGCTTGTAGAGCTCGATGATGCGGGCGACGTCGGCGCGCACCTTCGAGCGCGTGAAGATCTGGCGCGGCGCCAGCTTGATCTCGGGGCGGATCTTGTCTTCCTTGAGCCGCTTGTTGCCCTCGAGGATCACGCGGTTGATGACCGGATTCTCGGTGACCTGGATCTGCAGCGCGCCATTGTTGTCGGTGATCTGGAAATCCTTGAACAGCTCGGTCGCGGCAAGGTCTTTCAGCGCCTGGTCGAGCACCGCGCGGTCATAGGTCTGGCCGACGCGCAGCCGCAGATAGGACAGAATTGTCTGCGCCTCGAGCCGCTGGTTACCGGTGACGGTGATCGACTGGATCGTGCTGGCGGCGGGCGCCGCTTCAGCCGCGGGAGTCGTCGGTGCCGGAACGGTCGGCGGCACGATATCCTGCGCCATCAGCGGCGCACTGAGCATCGTACCGGCCAGAAGAGCCACCGACAATTGTGTCCGGCTCAAGATTTTGTGTGAAGCCACGCCGTTCATCCCGCAAAATACTCAAAAAACGACAAACCCGCCTGACCGCGGGCTTGCGCGCACTCCCTGCCCCAGACTCGCTAGCCAATCAAGCGCGCGATCCTGTCCCAAAGGCCCAATGAGCCCAAATCGTTGAAAGTCACGACCAGCATCAGCGTCACCACCGCGGCAAAGCCGAAGCGGAACGCCCATTCCTGCACGCGGAGCGGCGCAGGCCGCCGCCGGATCGCCTCATAGGCATAGAAAAGCAGATGACCGCCATCGAGCATGGGCAATGGCAAGAGGTTGATGAACCCCAGATTGATGGAGATGAGCGCGATGAAGAATATCAGCGAGGCGATCCCCAGCGTCGCCGCCTGCCCCGAAATCTCAGCGATCTTGACCGGGCCGTTCATGTCCTTGATCGAACGGCGGCCGGTGAGAAACTGCGCGAGCACCTCACCGGTCTGGCGGACGATCTGCCAGGTCTGGTGCAGCCCGACCGCCGGGGCTTCGAGGATCGACACCTTCTCAAGCTGCGGCGGCGGCGGCGCGAGGCCGATGATCGCGCGTTCATATTCCTTGCCGAAAGGATCCTTTTCGGTGACCAGCCGCGGCGCCAGCGCGACCGTTCGCTCGCTTCCCTCGCGCAGCACGCGCAACTGCATCACCTCGCCCGGACGGTGCGCGACGGCCATCGGAATATCGCCGAACGTCGCAATCGGTCGGCCGTCGATGGCGACGATCCGGTCGCCCACGCGCAGCCCCGCGTCATCGGCGGCCGACCCGATCTCGATCGCGCCTGCGACGGGGGGCGTCACCACCTTGCCGCCAACCCACGCAAAACCGGCGAGGATCAGGATCGCGAACAGGAAGTTGGTGACCGGCCCCGCCGCTACGATCGCCGCGCGTTTCCACACGGGCTGCGCGGGAAAGCTGTGCGAACGCACTTCGTCGGGCAAGGACCGCCATCCGGCATCGGGCCGGCTCACCGCATCGCGGTCGCCCGCGAACTGGACATAGCCGCCGAGCGGCAGCCAGCCGATCTTCCATTCGGTGCCGCGCCTGTCGGTCCAGCCGAATATCCTGCGCCCGAAACCGATGGAGAAAGTCTCCGCCTTCACCCCGCACCAGCGCCCGACGATATAATGGCCATATTCGTGCACGAACACGAGCGGGCCAAGGACGAGGAGAAAGGCCAGAACCGTGAAGGCGAAACCGGGGGTTTCAAGCATGTTCAAATTGGTCCACAAAAAACTGGGCAGCCGCGCGCGATGCGGCATCGACGCTGAATATGTCCTGAAGCGATGACGGAGCCGCGGGTTCCGCCGCGTCGATCACCCGGCGCACCGTGTCGACGATGGCGGGAAAGGAAATGCGGCCCGCCAGGAAAGCGGCGACCGCCACCTCGTTCGCGGCGTTGAGCTGCGCCGGGCGCGCGCCGCCCGCGGCGATCGCGCCGCGGCAGAGCGCGGTCGCGGGAAAGCGCGCCTCGTCGGGCGCCTCGAAATCGAGCCGCGCGATCGTCGCGAGGTCAAGCGGCGCGCAGGGCGTCGCCATCCGCTGCGGCCACGCCAGCGCCGACGCGATCGGGATGCGCATGTCGGGCGAGCCGAGCTGCGCCAGCGTCGAACAGTCGATATATTCGACAAGGCTGTGGATCACCGATTGCGGGTGGACAAGGATTTCGATCCGGTCGAGCCCGACGGGGAATAGATGATGCGCCTCGATGAGTTCGAGACCCTTGTTCATCATCGTTGCCGAATCGACGCTGATTTTCGCGCCCATCGACCAGTTGGGATGCGCCACCGCCTGCGCCGGGGTCGCCGCGGCCATTTCCTCGGCGCTCATCGTGCGGAACGGGCCGCCGCTCGCGGTCAGGATGATGCGCCGCACCTGGTCGATCCGCCCGCCGGCAAGACATTGAAAGATCGCATTATGTTCGCTGTCGACCGGCAGGATCGTCGCGCCCGATGCGCGCGCCGCGGCGGTCATCAGCTCGCCCGCCGATACCAGCGCTTCCTTGTTGGCGAGCGCGACATCGTGCCCCGCCGCCAGCGCCGCCATCGTCGGCGCCAGCCCCGCGGTGCCGACGATCGCCGCCATCACGAGGTCGGTCGGGCGCTGCGCGGCCTCGACCAGCGCGGCCGCGCCCGCCGCGGTTTCGATCCCCGATCCCGCCAGCGCCGCCTTGAGGTCGTCGTGACAGCTTTCGTCGGCCACCACCGCAACATCGGGCCGAAACTCGATCGCCAGCCGCGCCAGTTCGCGGACGTCGCAATTGGCGGTGAGCACCCCGACGCGCCATGCCTCGCCGTCGCGGCGGACGAGGTCGAGCGTCGACTGCCCGACCGACCCCGTGGCGCCGAAGAGGGAGAGGCAGCGCGCCATGTCAGCCGCGCGCCGTAATCTGGCCCGCAAACGCCAGCGCGCCGAGCAGCAGCGCCACCGGCAGCAGACCGTCGACGCGGTCGAACAGGCCGCCATGGCCGGGGATCAGCCTGCCCGAATCCTTCACGCCCGCGCGGCGCTTCATCCAGCTTTGCGCCAGATCGCCCATCTGCGCGAGCAGGCCCATGAACAGGCCGATCCACAGCGGCACGCCGACGATCCCGGCGCGGTCGCCGATCGTCGCGCTGGCGATCAGCGCCGCGACCATGCCGCCCAGCAGGCCCGACCAGGTCTTCGACGGGCTGATCATCGGCGCCAGCCGCGCGCCGCCAAAGGCACGCCCGGCAAAATAGGCGCCGATGTCGGTCGCCCAGACCATGCCGAAGACCCAGAGCGCAACGGTCATGCCCAGCTGGTCGCGAATGAACCACAGCCCCGCGGCCGCGCCAAGGATCAGGATCGGGCCGAGCAGCATCAGCCCCGCCCGCGCCCCGCCGCCAAGCGCCATCGCGCGCACCAGCGCGAGCCATTCGACGAGAACGAGCGCGCCGCCGACGAGCAGCAGCAAGCCGAACGCGATGCCGCCGAACCACAGCGCGGTCCCCGCGATCGCGAACAGGATGATCGCCGATCCGACCCGCACCCAAAGATCCGATTTGCCCGCCATCGTCAAAGTCCCCCGTAACGGCGATCGCGCCGTGCAAATTGATCGAGCGCCGTCTTCAGGTCCGCCGGGGTGAAATCGGGCCACAGCTTGTCGGTGAAATAAAGTTCGGCATAGGCCGATTGCCACAAAAGAAAGTTCGACAAGCGCACCTCGCCCGACGTGCGGATGAGCAGGTCGAGCGGCGGCATGTCGGCGGTATCGAGGTTCGCCTCGATCGCCTCGGCGGTGATTTCGCCCTTCGCGGCCGCCGCCTTCGCCGCGCGAACCAGCTCGTCCTGCGCGCCATAGTTGAGCGCGACGGCCAGCGTCGTGCGCTTGTTGCCCGACGTGCGGTCGAGCGCATTGTCGATCAGCGCGACGACGTCGGGCGCCAGCGCGCGCCAGTTGCCGATCACTTTCAGTCGCACATCATTGGCCGCAAACTCGTCGAGGTCGGACAGGATGAAGCGCTTCATCAGACCCATCAGGTCGTTGACCTCTTCCTCGGGCCGTTTCCAGTTTTCGGAACTGAAGGCATAGAGCGTCATCGCCTCCAGCCCCAGCTCGCCCGCCGCGCGCACGATGGTGCGCACCGCTTCGACTCCTGCCTTGTGCCCGGCGACGCGCGGCAACATGCGCTTCTTCGCCCAGCGGCCGTTGCCGTCCATGATGATGGCGACATGGCGCGCGCCGTGACTCATAAATCCTCCCCGGGACGGGGAGGGGGACCACCGAAGGTGGTGGAGGGGCACGCGAGGCCACACGCAGCGTATGATAGAGGGTACCCCTCCACCATGCTTCGCATGGTCCCCCTCCCCGTCCCGGGGAGGATCGCGATGGCGGCACCGTCGCGCATCGGTTTAGCCCAGGATTTCCTTTTCCTTGGCCGCCGCCGCAGCGTCGATCTCTGCGATCGTCGCGTCGGTCAGCTTCTGCACCTCGGTTTCGGCGCGCTTGCGCTCGTCCTCGCTGATTTCCTTCTTGTTTTCGTCGGCCTTGAGGTTGTCCATCCCGTCGCGGCGGACGTTGCGCACCGCGACACGCGCCTTTTCGGCATATTGGCCCGCGAGCTTCGACAATTCCTTGCGGCGCTCCTGCGTCATTTCGGGGATCGGCAGGCGCAGCATCTGGCCATCGACGATCGGGTTGAGGCCAAGCCCCGCCGAACGGATCGCCTTGTCGACGGGGCCGACGTTCGCCTTGTCCCACACCTGCACCGACAGCATTCGCGGTTCGGGCACGCTGATCGACGCAACCTGGTTGAGCGGCATGTGGCTGCCGTAAACCTCGACCGTCACCGGGTCGAGCAGCGCGGCATTGGCGCGGCCCGTGCGCAGCCCGGCGAGGTCATGCTTTAAGGATTCGACCGCGCCGTGCATCCGGCGTTCGAGGTCGGCCTTGTCATATTTCGCCATCTCTCTTCCTCTCTATTCCCCAGCCCCGTTCGCGTCGAGCGAAGGGGAAAGGCAAAGCCAAAGTCGGCATGATAAATCCATCAGCCCGCGTCGCCGACGACGGTGCAGACGCCCTCGCCCGCCAGCACGCGCGCCAGATTTCCGGGTTCGCGGATGTTGAACACCACGATCGGGATATGATTGTCGCGGCACAGCGCGACGGCGCTCGCGTCCATCACTTTCAGATTATCGGCCAGCACGCGGTCATAGCTCAGCCGATCGTAGCGAACGGCATGGGCGTTCTGCTTGGGGTCGGCATTATAGACGCCGTCGACGCTCGTGCCTTTCAGCAGCGCGTCGCATTTCATCTCGGCCGCGCGCAGCGCCGCGCCGCTGTCGGTGGTGAAATAGGGGGCGCCGACGCCCGCGGCAAAAATCACCACGCGACCCTTTTCCATATGACGCTCGGCGCGGCGGCGGATCACCGGTTCGCACACCTTGTCCATCTCGATCGCCGACTGCACGCGCGTCTGCACGCCAAGCTGCTCGAGCGCATTCTGCATCGCGAGCGCGTTCATCACCGTCGCGAGCATCCCCATATAATCGGCCTGCGCGCGGTCCATGCCCTTGGCGGCGCCCGCCATGCCGCGAAAGATGTTGCCGCCGCCGATGACGAGGCAAATCTCCAGCCCGCGATCCTTGGCCTCCTTCACCTCGGCGGCCATGCTCGCGACCGTTTCGGGGTCGATGCCAAAGGGGCTGGAGCCCATCAGCGCTTCGCCCGACAGTTTCAGCAATATGCGTTTCAGGCCGGGCAATGCCATGGTGCGAAGATACCTTTGCCTAGGGATGATATGCGAATGGCGCGCACCCTAGTGAAGGCGCGCGCCATTGCCAAGCGGACTGCCGCGCCGGGCGCGGAGCCGATTCTCTCTCTTCGTCATGCCGGACTTGATCCGGCATCCCGCTTTGCGACGTGGATCAGCGGGATCCCGGATCAAGTCCGGGGTGACGAAAGTGAAACGGCGACGCCGGGCCAGCAGTCCAATTCTGCGGATCACACGCCGGCGGCGGCCGCGACTTCGGCGGCGAAGTCGCTTTCTTCCTTCTCGATGCCTTCACCGAGCTGGAAGCGCACGAAACCCTTGAGCGTGATCGCGGCGCCGACATCCTTGCCGGCGGCGGCGACAACCTCGGCGACCGGGGTTTTGCCGTCCATCACGAAGAGCTGCGACAGCAGCGCGTTTTCCTTGCGGAACTTGGCGATCGCGCCGTCGACCATCTTGGCGACGATGTCGGCGGGCTTGCCCGACTGGGCGGCCTTTTCCTCCGCGATCGCGCGCTCGCGCGCCACCAGGTCGGCGTCGAGGTCGTCGCCGTTCAGCGCCAGCGGGTTGGCGGCGGCGACGTGCATCGCGAGCTGCTTGCCGAGCGGTTCGAGCACATCGGACCCTGCGCTCGATTCGAGCGCGATCAGCACACCGATCTTGCCCATGCCCGGCGCAACGGCGTTGTGAACATAGCCGGTCACGGCGCCCGATTTCACCGTCAGCAGCGCGGCGCGGCGCAGCGACTGATTTTCGCCGATCGTGGCGATGTTGCTGGTCAATTGCTCGGCCACGGTGCCCCCGGTGGGATAGGGCGCGGCGGCGAGCGCGTCGATGTCGGTGATGCCCTCGGCGAGCGCAACCTGCGTCACGTCGCGGACGAAAGCCTGGAACTGCTCATTCTTGCCGACGAAATCGGTTTCGCTGTTCACTTCGACGAGAGCGCCCCGGGTGCCGTCGGTCGCAAAGCCGACGAGCCCTTCGGCGGCGACGCGGCCGGCCTTCTTGGCGGCGGCGGCGAGGCCCTTGGTGCGCAGCCAGTCGATCGACGCTTCGATATCGCCATCATTCTCGGCGAGCGCCTTTTTGCAGTCCATCATGCCGGCGCCAGTGCGGTCGCGCAGTTCCTTGACGAGGGCGGCCGTGATCTCAGCCATGTCATAATCCTTTCCAAAAGGGGCAGGCTCGCTGTGGCCTGCGTTCGCCGCGCGCATGGCGGCGCGATAAGTCAAACCGATGACAGGGACGGCGCCGGATCGCTGCCGCGCCGCCCCTTCATGCGCGAACGCTCAGGCGTCGCTCTGACGCTCGGTTTCGGCGGCCGCTTCGGCGGGAACCTGCTCGTCCTCGGTCACCGGAGCCGCGGCCTCTTCGGCCAGCGCCGCTTCGGCGACGGGCTCGACCGCCGCACCCAGATCTTCGCCGCGATCGGCGCGGCCCTGCTGGCCGCCGCGCGTCGCCGCCTGAGCGACGGCATCGCAATAGAGGCGGATCGCGCGCGCCGCGTCATCGTTCGCCGGAACCGGAAAGGCGATGCCGTCGGGCGAGACGTTCGAATCGAGGATCGCGACGACGGGGATACCAAGGACATTGGCTTCCTTGATCGCCAGCTCTTCCTTGTTCGCGTCGATCACGAACATGACATCGGGAATACCGCCCATGTCGCGGATGCCGCCAAGGCTGAGTTCCAGCTTGTCGCGCTCGCGCGTCTTGTTGAGCACTTCCTTCTTGGTGAGGCCCGAGGTGTCGCCCGAAAGCTGCTCTTCGAGAGCCTTGAGGCGCTTGATCGAGTTCGAGATCGTCTTCCAGTTGGTGAGCATGCCGCCCAGCCAGCGGTGGTTGACGAAATGCTGACCCGACGCACGCGCGGCGTCGGCGATCGGTCCCTGCGCCTGGCGCTTGGTGCCGACGAACAACACCTTGCCCCCGGCGGCCGCGGTCGAGGCGATGAAGTCGAGCGCGCGCGCGAAAAGCGGCACGGTCTGCGACAGGTCGAGAATGTGGATGCCGTTGCGCGCGCCGAAGATATACGGCTTCATGCGCGGGTTCCAGCGGTGGGTCTGGTGGCCGAAGTGGGCGCCGGCCTCGATAAGATTCTGCATCGTGACGACAGGTGCCGCCATGGTCTTTCTCCTTCCGGTTGATCCTCTGGAAAGCAAGAACCGGGGTCCGCGGGGCGGATGATCCGGCACCGGTTTATGTGCGCCTTCCATGTGGAATGGGCGGCCCGTTAGCTGCCTTGTGCACGAAAAGCAAGCGGGAAACGCCGTGTGCGGGGGGCGCCAAATGACGGCTGCCGGCCGATTGCGGACGCGGCGCTCCTCCCCGGAACGGGGAGGGGGGCCACCGAAGGTGGTGGATGGGCACCATCGGTCGAACGCGGCCTGTGCGGGCCCGTACCCTTCCACCATGCGCATGGTCCCCTCCCCCTGCGGGGGAGGATCGGCCGGAATCCACCCCAGACCGGCCACAAAAAGCTGTCCGACATGGCCCGGCTGTGCCAGCCTTCATCCCGGCTCTTTCAAATGTGGACAAAGCGCTCGCCGCCCGGCGTGGAAGCACGCGCATCAATCGCGCGCGACCTGCGCGCCGGGCGCGGCCAATCGGCCGCCGCACAAGGCTGACCTTTCCTGACCTTTGGACCGATTGCGCCGGGGCCGCGCCGACTGCGCCCCACACCAAAGCCGCCGCGCCTTTGTCGGCCCCGCCTCGCGCACGCTCAGTTTGTCGGCGAAAACTCACGGTTCACCGCAACATTATTGAGAACATAACATGAACATGAAACGAAAGTCCAACGAAGCCGTCGCAGGCAAACAAAGGTTTCGCAAGCGAAAGCCGAAAGGACAAGTTCATGGTTCAGGTCGCAGCCGCCCTCGTCTTTGCCCTTGCCGCCTGCCTGGGCGTGACGATCATCTTCGCGATGCTCCGGAACAATGAGGATGCGATCCTGTCGGCGCTGCTTGGCGAAGGGGCATTTCCCGAAGCCGCGACCGGAATGCAAACGGCCCCCGCTCCACAGCGGATGACGCTGCGCCGCGTGGATGGGCGGCGCCCGGCTTTGCGCGCAGCCAGCGCCGCGTTTCGTACCGAACCCGCGCTCAGCCGCGTCGCCTGACCCTCGCATAGCTCGCGAAACCGAACGGGATCAGGACGATATAAATGGCGCACACGGCGAGCAGCGTGTGCCAGGGCGCGGTGACGAGCGCCGCGCCAAGCAGGCCCACCCCCGCCAGCGCAAAAAGCCGCCACGAACGACGCAGCCGGATCGACGACCAGCTATAGGTCGGAATGGCGGAGATCATCAGCATCGCGACGCCCAGGCCCCAAGGCATCACAAGCTGCCACTGGCGGAACAGGTCGTTGCCGGTCACCAGCCACAGATAGACGGGAACAAAGGCAAGCCCGGCGCCCGCCGGCGCCGGAATGCCGGTGAGGAACCCCGCCGATTTGTGCGGCTGGATTTCGGCATCCATGCGCGAATTGAAGCGCGCGAGGCGCAGCGCGCAGCACACCGCGATCGCCAGCGCGGCGGTCCAGCCGAATTTAGGCGCATATTGCAGCGACCAGAGAAACAGGATCATTGCCGGCGCGACGCCGAAAGCGATCACGTCCGACAGCGAATCGAGCTCAGCGCCGAATTTGCTCTGCGCGCGAAGCAATCGCGCGATGCGCCCGTCCATGCCGTCGAGCACCCCGGCAAAGATGATCGCCGCCAGCGCCTTGTCCCACTCCTCGCCGATCGCAAAGCGTACGCCGGTCAGGCCAAAGCAGAGCGCGAGCGCGGTGATCGCGTTGGGCGCAAAGGCGCGCAGGCTGATCCCGCCGATGCGGCGGCCCGCGGTATCGGCTTCGGGCAGGGGCTGGTCGCCGTCCGCCACTTTATTGCCCGACGCCTTCGATCGTCTCGGCCGTGCCGATCCGCGCAATCACCGTCTCGCCCGCCAGCGTGCGCTGGCCGAGCAGCACCTGCGGCGTGGTGCCCGCGGGCAGATAGACATCGACGCGGCTGCCGAAGCGGATCAGGCCGACGCGCTGCCCCGTCGCCAGTTCGTTGCCCATCGTCACGAACGGCATGATGCGCCGCGCGACGAGGCCCGCGATCTGCGTAAAGCCGACCCGCACCCCGTCGGCGCGTTCGACGACGAAATGCTGGCGCTCATTCTCCTCGCTCGCCTTGTCGAGGTCGGCGTTGACGAACTTGCCCGGAATATAGACGAGCTTGCGCAGCGTGCCCGCAACCGGCGTGCGATTGATGTGGACGTCGAAGACGCTCATGAAAATCGACACACGCAGCATCGGCGCGCTTCCCAGGCCGTCGGGTCCGGCGACCTCGGGCGGCGGCGCGACTTCGGCGATCTGCGTGACCAATCCGTCGGCGGGAGCGACGATCATGTCGCCGCCAGCGGGGGTAACGCGCACCGGATCGCGAAAGAAAGCGCCGACCCACAACGTCACGCCGAACATCAGCCAGCCGAGGATTTCCCATCCCAGAAGCCAGAAGCAGAGCGTCACGATCCCCGCAATCAACAGGAACTTGCGGCCTTCGGGATGAACCGAGGGCCATTGCCACTTGATGCCGCCGCCGGGCCGGTTCGAGGATATGATGTTCGACATGGCCGTTCTTCTAGGGGGCAGCGTCCCCAGTGACAATGGATAAGGCGCCGACATCGTTGCGTGGGCACGCGCGAGACCCGTTGCGTCGGGGCGGTTGATCAATCGCCCCGCTTTGCCTAAGGCCCGCTGCAACTCCGACTCCCCAAGGATAAAGGCAGAAACGCATGGGCAAGATCAAGGTAGCCAACCCGGTCGTCGAACTCGACGGCGACGAAATGACCCGGATCATCTGGCAATGGATCCGCGAGCGACTGATCCTGCCCTATCTCGACATCGACCTGCATTATTACGATCTCGGCATCGAGGAACGCGATCGCACCGACGACAAGATCACCGTCGAAGCTGCGAACGCGATCAAGAAATATGGCGTTGGCGTCAAATGCGCGACGATCACCCCCGACGAAGCCCGCGTCGAGGAGTTCGGCCTCAAGAAGATGTGGAAGTCGCCGAACGGCACGATCCGCAACATCCTGGGCGGCGTCGTCTTTCGCGAACCGATCGTGATGAAGAATGTGCCGCGGCTCGTCCCCGGCTGGACCGACCCGATCGTCGTCGGCCGTCACGCCTTCGGCGACCAGTATAAGGCGACCGACTTCCGCATCCCCGGCCCCGGCAAGCTGCGCCTGGTGTTCGAGGGCGAAGACGGCACGCTGATCGACGAGGAAGTGTTCCAATTCCCCTCGTCGGGCGTCGCGATGGGCATGTATAATCTCGACGATTCGATCCGTGATTTCGCGCGCGCCAGCCTGAACTACGGTCTTGCGCGCGAATGGCCGGTATATCTGTCGACCAAGAACACGATTCTGAAAGCCTATGACGGCCGCTTCAAGGACATTTTCGAGGAGGTTTTCCAGGCTGAGTTCAAGGCGAAGTTCGATGCGCTCGGTATCGTTTACGAACACCGCCTGATCGACGACATGGTCGCATCGGCGCTCAAATGGTCGGGCAAGTTCGTCTGGGCGTGCAAGAATTACGATGGCGACGTCCAGTCGGACACGGTGGCTCAGGGCTTCGGCTCGCTCGGGCTGATGACCAGCGTGCTGATGACCCCCGACGGCCAGACCGTCGAGTCCGAAGCCGCGCACGGCACCGTCACGCGGCACTATCGGATGCACCAGCAGGGCAAGGCGACCTCGACCAACCCGATCGCGTCGATCTTTGCCTGGACCGGGGGCCTCAAGCACCGCGGCAAGCTCGACGACAATGCGGCGCTGGTGAAGTTCGCCGACGATCTCGAAAAGGTCTGCGTCGCGACGGTCGAGAGCGGCAAGATGACCAAGGATCTGGCGCTGTTGATCGGTCCCGACCAGAACTGGCTGACCACCGAAGGCTTCTTCGAGGCCATCGTCGAAAATCTCGACAAGAAGATGGGCGCTTAACCCTCTTGTCGCCACTCCGGCGAAGGCCGGGACGATGGAATTAGAGCAAATTGCGCGAAATCTGAATCATCCGTCTCCCCGAGCCCTTCGACTGCCCTGGCGGGCGCTCAGGATAAACTTCGGCCTTTGGCCGAAGACGAGGGGAGGCGGTACAGATTTCTGGCACGATGCTCTAATGCGGTTTCCATAACGATCTAGCCAATCGGGGTCGGCCTGCATAAGGTCGGCCCTTATGGTATCCGAAACAGAAACCTCCGCCATCGGCAACGCGCTGGTGGTGCTCGGCGCCGCGGGCGTTGTGATCCCTGCCTTTGCGCGCTTTCGCCTGCCCCCGGTCATCGGCTTCATCCTCGTCGGGCTGCTGGTCGGGCCATCGGGGTTGGGCGCGCTCGCCGCCGACTATCCGTGGCTGCGACATGTCACGATCGGATCGACCGAGGATATCGCGCTGTTCGCCGAATTCGGCATCATCCTGCTGCTCTTCTCGATCGGACTGGAGCTTTCGTTCCGCCGCCTGTGGCAACTCAGGAAGCTGGTGTTCGGCATCGGCGCCGCCGAGCTGCTGGTCGGCGGCGCGATTCTGGGCGGTGCGCTGATGCTCTTCACCGACCATGCGACCCCCGCCGCCTTCGGCCTCGGCATCGCGCTCGCGTTGTCGTCGACCGCGCTCGTGCTGCCGATCGCCGGCACCAAATCGGCGGTCGGTCGCGCGTCTTTCTCGATGCTGCTGTTCGAGGATCTCGCCATCGTCCCGATCATCTTCATCCTCGGCGCCTTTGCCCCCACCGCGGGCGGCGACAGCACCCAATTACTGTTCGCGACGCTGTGGCAAGGCGCGCTCGTCATCGCGGCGCTTGCCATTGGCGGCTGGTTCCTGCTGCCGCGCATCTTTGCGCAGGCCGCGCGCGCCAAAGACCCCGAACTCTTCCTCGCTGCCAGCCTGCTGGTTGTCATCGTCGCGGCGCTGGCGACGGCAGCGGTCGGCCTGTCGCCGATCGTCGGCGCGTTGCTTGCCGGACTGATGATCGCCGAAACCGAATATCATGGCGAGGTCGAAGCGATCACCGCGCCATTCAAGGGGCTCGCGCTCGGCGTTTTCCTGATCAGCGTCGGCATGGGGCTCAACCTCCGCACGATCGTCGAACAATGGCCCGAGTTGATGATTGCCGTGGTCGGGGTAATCGCGATCAAGGCGGCGGTGACCGCCGCGCTGCTGCGCTTTTCGGGTTTCGCACGGCGCGGGACCGCGGCCGAAGTTGGCCTGTTGATGGCGAGTCCGTCGGAAACCACGCTGATCGTGCTCGCCGCCGCGTTACAGGCGCAGCTCATCACCAGCGACACCGCCGAGTTCTGGCAACTTGTCACTGCGATCGGACTGACGATCACGCCGCTGCTCGCGCGCATCGGTCACGACGTCGCACGGCGGATCGAAATGCGCGGCGGCGATGCCGACGAGCTGGAGACGCCCGAGGGGCGCACGGTCATCGTCGGGTTCGGGCGCGTCGGCCATACCGTCGCCGAACTGCTTCGCGAACATGACCGGCCCTATATCGCGGTCGATGCCGACATCGACGCAGTGGCGACGGCCCGGCGGGATGGCTTTATCGTCCGTTATGCCGACGTGGCGCGGCCCGGCAGCCTCGACAGGCTGGGGATCGACAACGCCCAGGCGATCGTGCTGACGATGGACGATCCCGTCCAGCAACTGCGAATGACCCGGCGGCTTCGGCAGAAATATCCCGACCTGCCGATCATCAGCCGCGCGCGCGATGCCGACCATGCCGCCGCGCTCTATCAGGCAGGCGCCAGCGATGCCGTGCCCGAAACGCTCGAAAGCTCGCTGCAACTCGCCGAAGCGGTGCTGATCGACCTGGGCGTCGCGATGGGTCCGGTGATCGCATCGATCCACGACGTCCGCGCCAAGATGCGCCACGACATCATGACCAAGGGCAAGCTGGATCACGAACCGCGCATCCGCCGCACACGGTCGACGGCCGACTCTAGCGAAACCGCCTAGAGCGGCGTTCCGACTATCTGATCCGCCGGGATTGCGTCAGGAAGCTTCTCGGCAAGGAGTGCTGTGCTGGCCGGGCTGGTTGCCCGGACAAGCAGCGCGACGAAGTCCGAGGGGCTTCCTGACGCAACCGCGGGCGGCGGGGCGATTTTGGCCCATCGCAGCGTCGATCGTCGGTCACTATGCGAGAGCATGGCTCCCTCCTCTCTCCTCGCGCTGGGCCAAAATCGGCTCCGTCTCGGCGGATCAGATAGTCGGAACGCCGCTCTAACGCCCGCCGACAGCGGATGCCGGGGCCGCGCGCAGCGCCGACGCTTCGGCCAGCGTCATGCCCGTGGGCAGGATCGCCAGCGACCATTGGCGACCGGGCGTCAGATATTGGCGCGCGAGCCGCTGGACATCGGCGGCGGTGACCGCCGCCAGATCGTCCTGGAGCGACAACGCCGCCGCGACCACGCGCGGGTCGCGCGTCGCGCCTTCGAGCAAAAACATCCAATAGACATTCCCCGTCGATGCACGCGCCACCTGTTCGCGGATCGGACCGGCGTTGCGCGCCAGTTCGTCCGCGCTGACCGGCCGTGCGACAAGGTCGGCGGCGATGTCGCGTGCAATGTCATAGAAGCCGTCGATATCCTTTGGCGCGAGCAGGCTGCCGACGAGCAGATAGCCGCCGCTGTCAAAGCCGGTGGGCCAGTGGCTGTCGACGGTGGGGCCGTAGCTGGCGCCCTGTTCAGCACGTAGTCGATCGAACAACCGGTCGTTGAAGATCGCCGCGAGCACGTCGAGGGCGCGCGCGTCGCGCGGATTGGCGCGCCCGCCGCCGGTCGGCCATGCCGTCATCGCCGCGGCCTGCCCGCGCTCGCCGCGGTGATAAGCGATTTCGGGAACGGTGACATGCGGCGCAAAATCGACGCGCTGGCCGCCCGGCGGCGCCAATATGCTCCGCGGCGCGAGCGCGCCGAAGGTTTCGGCCAGGATCTTCCGGTAATCGACCGTTTCGAGATCGCCGAAGATTTGCACTTCGATGGGACCGCTGGCGAGCCGCGGCTCCCAGAAGGCACGGAAGGCCGCGGGCGTCAGCGCCTCGATCGCCGCCCGGTCGGGCGCCGCCCAACGTGCGTCATTGCCCGTCAACCAGCCGCGCAAATGGCGTTCGAGCACAGCATTGGGGGTCGCGTCATTGAGCTCATATCCGGTCAGATAGCCGATCCGCAACCGCTCGACCGGCGCCGCGTCCCAGCGCGGCAGCGCCAGCTTCGCCGCCATCAGCCGCAGCTGGTCGGCAAGATCGGCGGGGCGGCTTTCGGCCGACAGCTCGAACGCGTCGTCGTCGATCGCGAAGTTCATCTGGATCTGCCGCCCATTGGTGAGCTGGTCGATCTCATTCTGCCCCCACGGACCGATCCCGCTCGCGACGAGCGCATAGTCGCCGGTCCACAAGAGGTTCGGCGCATCGGCGGCGACGCTGCGATTGCCGGTGCCGAAGCGTACATTGACACGCACCTTGCCCGGTTCGACCTTGTTGTTGGACACGAGCGCGGTGACCCCGTTCGACAGCTCGATCCGGTCGGCGCGAAGCCCCGGCAGCGGCGCCGTGGCAACGATGGCGCCGGGCTTGCCGAGCGAAGGAAGCTGGCCGAAATCGGCCTCGACCGCCGCAAGCCTTTCGTCGCGCGCCGTGACGGGCGCCTTCAGGGCGGCAAGAACCACATCGTCGCCGCCAGCCGAGGTGGGGGTGGTCAGCACGACGCGCGTAACCGGCGCGGAGAAGATGGCGCGGCTGATCTCGAGCATAACCTGGGGCGTCGCCGAAGCGCGGATCGCCCTGAACATATCGACCTGCCCCTGCGGGCTGGTCACCGTTTCGTTGATGTCGACCGCGCGCACCATGTCGTCCGCAAGCCGCGCGCCGGGCTCGTTGCGCGCATTTTCCAGCTCTTTCAACAGAAAGGCCTCGATCTCGTTGGTCTCGCGGTCGATGTCGGCCTGCGACGGCGGGCGGCTCACCGCATCGGCGATCACGCCGCGGACATCGGCGAGCGCGGCCTTCCAGTCGGTCAAGGGAACGATCGAGGCCGCGGTCACATCGGCGCTGCGGCTGACATATTGCTGTTCGACCGTCGCGACGAGGTAACTGCCGCCCGCGCGCGCACGATTTTCGAGCCGCCGGTTGACGAGCGCCTGCGCGATGAACTCGAGGTAAAGCCGCCGCGTATTTTCGACCGTGTCGATCCGTCTTTTCCACGGCCGGACCATCGCGAGCGTCAGTGCGAGCGGCTGATTCGGTTCGACAATTTCAAGCGCGGCGGGGGCCGCGGGGTCGGGCTTGCCGAAATCGGGATCGGGCGGATTCGCGCCCTCGCCTTTCCAGTCGCCGAAATAGCGGGCGATCAGCCCGGCGAAGGTGGCGGGATCGCCGTCGCCGACGATGACCACGACGGCCCGTTCGGGTCGATACCAGCGATCGTGAAAGGCGCCGACCGACGCCGCGCTCGCCTTGCCGAGCGACACGGTCGTGCCGATCGGCGACCGGTCGCCAAGCAACTGACCCGCGAACAGATGTGCGTTGGTCGCATCGGCGATACGCTTCTGCGGACCATCCGATTCGCGCAGCTCGGCCATCACCACGCCGCGTTCGGCGGCGACCGCCAGTTCCGAAATGCGCGGCGCGCGGATCATGCCGGCGAGCAATTTCATGCTTTCGTCAAGGTTCGCGGGCGTCACGCTCGGCAGGTCGAGCTGATAGACGGTCTGGGTCGGGGTCGTCTGGGCATTGGAATCGCTGCCGAAGGTGACGCCGAAACGCTGCCAGATGCGCTTCGCCTCGCCATCGGGGATATGTTCGGACCCGCGAAAGGTCAGATGTTCGAGCAAATGCGCATAGCCGCGCTCGGCCTCGGTCTCGAACATCGAACCGACATCCATGCGCACGCGGATCGACACCTGCCCCGGCGGCACACCATTGCCCCGCACCGCATAGCGCAGGCCATTGGGAAGCACGCCGAACCGCCACGCGGTATCGCGCGGAATGTCGCTGCCGATATAGAGCCAGTCGCTGTTCTCTGCCGCTTTCGCCGTCGCGACATCGTCCTGGGCGCGCGCACCAGGCGGCGCCAGCAGCAGCGCGGCGGCGGCGGCGAGAGCCAGGGAACGAGCAAAATGAAAGCACATGCGCGCGGGATCAGATGACATTGCGCTATCTTATCGCCTTCAAACCTTGCTGGCCACTGAACTGTCGCCTTGTCCGCGGCGGCGCGCAGGATTAGCCAGGGAACATGACCGGCCCCAACGACAATCCGTCCCCTGCCCCCCTCGCCGCGCTGGTTCAGATGACCAGCGGGGTCGATCCTGCCGCGAATCTGGCGGCGATCGACCGCGCGATGGGCGAGGCCGCAAGCCATGGCGCTTCGATGGCCTTCCTGCCCGAAATGTCACTGCTGCTCGACCGTGATCGCGCGCGGTCGGCGACGCATATCGCGACCGAGGCCGAAAGCCCCTGGCCGCAGGTGTTGCGCGAGATGGCGAAGCGGCACGCGATATGGCTGCATTCGGGGTCGATGCCGCTGCTCGCCGATGATGGCGAGCAGCGCGTCAACCGCAGCCATATCATCGCCGCCGACGGGAGCATCCGCGCGCGGTACGACAAGATCCATATGTTCGACGTGCAACTGCCCTCGGGCGAGAACTGGCACGAATCGGCGGCCTATGCCGGGGGCGATACGTTCTGCGTCGTCGATACGCCGCTCGGCGCACTGGGGCTCAGCATCTGTTACGATTTGCGCTTTCCCGAACTCTATCGTGCGCTGGTCGAGCGCGGCGCGACGCTGATCGCAGTCCCCGCCGCCTTCACCGTGCCGACGGGCGAAGCGCATTGGCACATCCTGTTGCGCGCCCGCGCGATCGAAACCGCCTGCCATATCGTTGCCGCGGCGCAGTGCGGGCAGCATGCCGATGGCCGCGCGACCTATGGACACAGCCTGGCGGTCGATCCGTGGGGCGCGGTCCTGGCCGACGCCGCGCGGACCGATGAAGCGAGCGAAAAGGGCTATACGCTAACGATCGTGCCGATCGATCCGGCGTTGGTCGGCAAGGCGCGGGGGGCGATTCCGCTGGACCGATCGCGCTCGACCCGCCGTATCGAGCTTTAGGACCGATCGGGTTGGACTGAAGCACCGCGTTCCTGTCGTGTCATCCCGGCGGATGCCGGAATCTCGCCGGTGCGACAAGATGTGAGGGCGAGATTCCGGTCCCTTCGACGGCCTTGCAGGCGCTCAGGACAGGCTTTGCCCGAACGGCGGCGAGACAGGGATCGGGTTTGGCGCTGGTCCCCTGGGACAAACAAGGGCTGGACCCCCGCATCCTCTTGGACAAGTGGGGACGGCACTCCGCCGAAAGCCGACGGCCAGGGCGTCCAAAAGCCAGGCGTTACGCTATGCCCCCTGGACCCCGGCTTTCGCCGGGGAACAGATATTGCTCGAAAGGCATAAAGGCCATGGCCCTTGAATCCGGCGCATCGGAGCCGGACACATCGCGGGCTGGACGCACCGGCTCCGGAGCACTCTATCCACTGGAACGCCATGCCCCAATGCACAAAGGGCCCCGAGCGATGCTCGGAGCCCCTTGGTATTTCTGGCGATCAGCCGATCTTACGGGCTGGTCGGTTCATCGTCGTCGTTGTCCGACGCGATGATGATGCCGCCGATGACAGCCGCGAGAGCGAGGACAGCGATGATCCAGCTCGTGCTGCCTTCCAGTTCGCTCTGGCCGTCAACGGCCGAAGCGGCGCGCGCCGCAGGCGCAGCCGACGCAGCGACAGGCGCCGCAATCATCGAGGTGGCTGCGAGGGAGATCGCAGCTTTCTTAAGCAGGTTCATCTTTTTCTCCGTCCACTGGATAGTCTTGTCGAATCACACCGCGAAGTTCGTCCCCGGTCTGCTTCTGCCCGGCCTTCTTACGCACGGGCTTCGGCAATTGCAACGACGTTTTGCCCTACCCCCTGAAATCTTAGTAAATTATAAATAGACGAAAACTTGTCGCCGGTTTCGCTTCATCCACGCCGCACACGGTCAAAGGCCTCGCGGGTCACCGGATAGCCCAGATGATCGGGAATGCAGAGATGCGATCGGCCATCGCTATCTTCGATCCAGGGCGTGATGAGTTCGACCGGATACTGGCGCGAATGTGCCGAAAAACTTTGAAAATCGGGCGCCTGCGCCAGCCGCTCCAGATTCCGGCGCGTTGGAAAGATCACCGACACCTCGCCGCGGTCGGCCATCGCCAGCGTCGCCGCGGCGCTGGCCCAGAAAATATGGCTGTGCTCGGCTTCCTCGACGGTGAGCTCGTGGCGGTGCGGCGGGGCAGCGACGGCATAAAAGCGCGTGTCAAAGGTCCGCGCTTCTTTGAAGTTGGGGCACCAGCGCGCGAACGGGACGAGCGATTCCAACGCGATTCGTTCATCGCGCGCCGTCAATATGTCGGATAGCAACGTCCCGCCGAGCAAGGCGCGCCGCACCTCGGCGACCTCGCGTTCGGCAAGGCCCGGCCATCCGACCGCCAGCCCCGTCTCCTCCAGCGTTTCGCGGAGCGCGGCAACGCGCGCGGCAGCGTCGGCCGGATCGACCCCCGGCGCGTGACGACGCGCGACCTCGTGGTCGTCGGGATCGACACGGCCACCGGGAAAGACGACCGCCCCCGCGGCGAAGGCCATATTCGCCGATCGCTTGACCATCAAAATCTCGTCGGGGCCGTCGTCGCCGGAGGGCCGCATGATCACCAGCGTCGCGGCGGGAATGGCGCCGTCGGGCAGGACGGCTTCGGATGTGGACGGCAAAACGGCATCGCTCATGACTCCCGGCGATAACCGCGCCGTTCCACCTTGTCATCCCGCCATTGCCGCCGCGCCGCCAAGGGTGCAGGATGATCGGCGGACCATATCCACGGGATAGGGAGCTGACCATTGGGAATCGTGGAGATTTTGGGTGTTGCAGCGAGTCTCAGCCTGCTCGCGGGCTGGCGGCTCTATCTTACGATTCTGGCAACGGGCGTCGCGATGCGCTTCGGCTGGCTGCCGCTCCCCGAACATCTGGCGGCGCTCCAGGTGCTCGCAAATCCATGGGTCCTCGGCGTCGCCGCGGTCGGCACGATCGCCGAGTTCCTGGCCGACAAGATCGCCTGGGTCGATTCGGCATGGGATACGGTCCACAGCATCATCCGCCCGCTGGGCGGCGCGCTGCTCGCGCTGGCGCTGGTCGACAGTTCGGATCCGGCGTGGCAGGTCATCGCCTTCCTGCTCGGCGGCGGCGGTGCGTTACTCAGTCATGGCGCCAAGGCGACGACGCGCGCCGTCGTCAATGTCAGCCCCGAACCCGTCAGCAACGCTGTCGTATCGACCGGCGAGGATGTCGCGACGGGCGGCCTGATCGCGCTCGCCATCGCCTTTCCGCCGCTGGCGATCGTCATCGCGGTTCTGCTCGCCATCGGTGCGGTGATGGTCGTCGTCGCGCTGCGCCGCCTGCTCCGCAACATCCAGACGACGCTGAAGAAAGCCCTGGGCGACGAGCCGCCGCTGGACGCCTAGGCGGGCAGCAGCGCCTTCAGCGGCGTTTCGGTATCGGCCAATTGCTCCGCCGTGGCGCGCAGCCCGGCGGTGACGATCATCCGGCCCTGCACATAATCCTTCGTCGCATTGACGCAGTCGAGCGCGATGACCTTGCCCGCTTTCAGATAGACGATCGAGAAGCTGCGCGTTGCCGGATCGCCGCGCAGCACCGCCCGATCATGCCCGGTCGACAGACCCGCTGTCTGGAGTTTCAGATCATATTGGTTCGACCAGAACCAGGGGATGGCCTGATAGGGCGCCTCGTCGCCGCAGATGCCCCTGGCGACGACATTGGCCTGGTCGTTGGCGTTCTGCACCGATTCAAGGCGGATCACCGCGCCTTCGGCAAAATCATTGGCGTGCGCGGCGCAGTCGCCGATCGCATAGATGTCGGGCAGGCTCGTTTTGCAGAAACGATCGACGAGCACACCGTTCCCGCCCGCCGCGCCCGCGGCGATCAACGGCTCGACCGCGGGCACGATGCCGATGCCGACGATGACGAGCTCGGCGGGGACGACCTCGCCGTCCGCCAGCCGCACCCCGGTGACGTGCGTATCGCCTTCAATGGCCTCGACGCACACGCCGAGCCGGAGGTCGACGCCATGATCGCGATGCTCCTTCTCGAAAAAGCGCGACAGATCTTCACCCGCGACGCGCGCAAGTACGCGGTCGAGCGCTTCGAGGAGGACCACCTTCTTGCCCGCCTTGGTCAGCACCGCCGCCGCCTCGAGCCCGATATAGCCGCCGCCGATCACGACAATCTGCTTCGCACTTTCGGACGCGGCCTTCATCGCGTCGGCATCGGCGCGCGTGCGCACGCCCTGCACGCCGGGCAGGTCGCCACCGGGAATGGGCAACATCCGGGGATGTCCGCCGGCCGCCCAGACAAGCTTGCCGTAACCGATCGTCTCGCCGTCGTCGGTGGTCACGCTATGCCCCGAAGGATCGACGCTCGCGACGCGCCGCCCAAGCAGCATCGTCACCTCGCGCTCGTCCCAATATCTGGCGGGGCGCAGCAGGATGCGCTCGAACGCCTTCTCGCCCGCGAAATACTCCTTCGACAGCGGCGGGCGCTCATAGGGCAGTTCGGGTTCGTCGCCGATGATCGCGATGGACCCCATGAACTTCTGCGTGCGCAGCATCACCGCCACCTGCGCGCCGCCATGCCCGCCGCCCACGATCACCACGTCGAACCGCATCAAGACTCTCCCGCCATTCGTCCGCGCGGCCGTTGCACGCGCGGCGCGGCGAGGCAAGCCGTGCTCGCCTCGTGCGCGGACAAGAAAAAGTTGAATGCAGCGCCGTCAGCCGACGAGCCGCAGCCGCGGGTCAGCGGCGGTCACATCGGATCGCACGACCGCTACAGCCTCGCCCAGCTTGGCCGCGAGGACGGCGGCCCGCGCGGCGTCCAGCCCGGCGACAACAATCTCGATGCGCATGTGCGTCGATAGCAGGTGCATCGTCATCGTCGCCGGGACGAGCGCGCGCTGCGCGAAAAAATCGGCGACGCGCGGCAGCGATTGCGGGTCGGCCATCGCGTCGATTTCAAAGCGGTGCATGGGAATGCCGGCTCAGGCCGCCGCGCGCTGCGCGCCCGCGATCACCTCTTCGGCCATTTCGTCGGCGACGAGCGCGGGCGAGCGTCCCTCGCGCGCCGCCCGTTCCAGCAGCGCGCCTACGCGCGGGCCGATTTCGGCGACGCGCAACTCGACGTCGCGGACGTCCTCGCCCAGATATTCGGCCGAGACATTGATGATGCCGCCCGCATTGACGACATAGTCGGGCGCATAAACGATGCCGCGATCGAGCAACAGGCGGGCGACGTCGGGGCTCGCGAGCTGGTTGTTCGCCGCGCCGCAGACGATCTTCGCCTTCATGCCGAGCACGGTGTCGCGGTCCAGCGCGCCGCCGAGCGCACAGGGCGCGAAGATGTCGGCCTCGACCAAGGCGATCTCTGCCACGTCGACCACTTCGGCGCCGAGCACGGCTTTCAGCCGGTCGCGGCGCACCGGGCTGACATCGGCGATCACCAGCCGCGCGCCCGCGTCGGCCAGGCGGCGGCACAGGTCGGCGCCGACATTGCCCGTGCCCTGGACCGCGACGGTCAGGCCTTCGAGCCCCCGGCCGAGCGCAAACTCGGCCGCGACCGCCATTGCGTCGAATACCCCCCTGGCGGTCCACGGCGACGGATCGCCCCCGGCGCGCCCCTCGACAGACGGCAAGCCGGCAACGTGTCGGGAGGCCCGCGCCACCTCCTGCATGTCCTTCACGCCCGTCCCGACATCCTCGGCGGTCACATAGAGGCCGCCCAGCTCATCGACCGCGCGGCCAAAGGCGCGGAACAGCGCGACACGATCCCATTCGCCCTCGGGCCGCCGCAACACGGCCTTCGCGCCGCCGAGCGGCAGTCCCGCAAGCGCATTCTTGTAGCTCATCCCTTCGGCCAGCCGCACGGCGTCGGCGAGCGCATGGCTCGCGTCGGGATAGGACCACAGGCGGCAACCCCCAGCGCCCGGCCCCAGTGCGGTCGAATGGATCGCGATGAAGCCGTCGAGCCCGGCTTCGAGATCATGGAGGCGCACGCATTCGAGCGGCGGAGCCAGGCGGGCAGGACGGACGACCATGAAAACTCTCCTTGAACGATGCGGCGCTTATCGCACCGCCCGGCGGGGCGTTCTTGATCGCAATTTCATTCGTTGGCGCATTTTGGGGATATTATGTTCCTTCTTCAGCTGATAAACGAAATGAATGTCCGACCTTGATCCATTCGAGATAAGGATTCTCCGCGAATTGCAGCGCGACGCGAATCAGACGACGGCCGAGATCGCCGAGCGCGTCGGCCTGTCGGTATCGCCCTGCTGGCGCCGCATTGACCGGCTGGAGCGCGAAGGCTTCATCAGGAAGCGGGTGGCGATCGTCGACCGCCGCAAGGTCGGGCTCAACGCGCATGTCTTTGCGCAGGTCAAGCTCAACGCGCACGGCCGCGCCAACCTCGACGAGTTCAGCGCCGCGATTCAGGACTTTCCCGAAGTGCTCGACGCCTATGTGCTGATGGGCACGACCGATTTCATGCTGCGCATCGTCGCGCGCGACATCGACGCGTATGAACGCTTTTTCTTCGACCAGCTCAGCAAGCTGCCCGGCGTTCAGGAAATCAACTCGACCGTCGCGCTCTCCGAAATCAAGGCGACAACGCAGCTGCCGCTCGACGGCGAATGAGCCTCCGCCCGAATCTTGCGCAAGGGCGCTTGTCTTCGCCCCACGCCACTGCTAGTGGCGCCCCCGTTGCCGCTTTAGCTCAGTTGGTAGAGCACATCATTCGTAATGATGGGGCCACAGGTTCGAGTCCTGTAAGCGGCACCACGTCTCCCCGAATGCAACTGACCAACCGACGGGCAGCGCTCGGCCGGTCCGCAGCCTGACGCGCCGAGGTTCGGCTTGTCACCTGATCGCCCTGTAATCAGCGCTGGTGGAAAGAAAAATGGTGCCCAGAAGAGGAACTGAACTGGGCATCAAAGCGGCGGAAATCCGATGCAATCAACAACGAGATACCGCTGAAACCATCATAGAAACCATCACAAAATTTGGCAAGGGCTGGACGATATCGGAAGCCGATTTTTGGTTGCAAATTCGCTCGCGATCGCAGTCGCAGCTTTTCAAGCTCGCCGGCAGAAAAATCGCCGACCGAGTAATCATTTTATGAGCGTCGAATTCGAGCTGGCAACTTGCTAGCTATTGCGGCCCAGTCCTGTTGACGAGGCCAATAAGGTCGAGACCACGCGTTCGAGTTCGGCCAGTGCGGCAATTGCCCCCATTCCCAAGAACGACCGCGCGCGCCCGGCGCTGGCCAACGGGCCGCCTTGCGCCGATCGCCTCAGAGAGTTGCCGCACATCCGCCAAAGGACGACAAATGGAGGCTTTGAGCGTCGATCATAACGGTCGAGTTCGCGCCTCGCGCTGTCGCCCGGGTCGTCTTGCAACTATGTACGGTGCCCTTCCGACCAGGCCAAAACAAATCCCATAGCTCAATCCCAGAGCCCACGCGGGTTCCCCCATCAGAGGCTTTCGTACGCTAAAGCGCCCGAGCCCTTCGCGTTAGGATGTGGATTAGCGCCAGAATGGGGCTCTGACTCACTTTTGGTGCAAGTGCGTTGATAGTGGCGAGTTTTTCCCCGAAGGAGGAGATCGCCATGCATGGGAGAGGTTTTCGCGAAGCCATTGCGCCAACAGGATTGGTGATCGACAAGGTCGAGTATGCCGCCGATCAGATACGGATCACCCGGCGATCCCGATTTCGAGTTTCGATTTACCCGAACTGCTGCCGCCCATCTGCGCGTGTCCACAGTCGATATCACTGTACACTCGCCGATCTACTCTCTCATGGCCGACCGGTTCGGATTACTCTTGTCGCCCGGCGTTTTCGCTGCGCCACATCCCGCTGCACCACGCGGATCTTCGTTGAACGCTTTCCTCCAGATGTGACTGCAACATTTGCCCGGCGTACGGCCCGCCTGGATTCTATCGTACATCACCTTAGGCTGGCGCTGGGTGGGCGTCCGGCGGCCAGCTTGGCGCGCCGCCTTGAGGTGTTCATCGGCGCGGGCAAGCGGCGGGAGTGGCCGCCCGAGGTGGAGGCCTCGATTGTCGCGGAGTGCTATTCGGGCCGCAAGGGCGTCAGTCCTGTGGCGCGCCGGCATGGGCTGGATCCCTCGCAGCTATACGCCTGGCGGCGGGATTTGCGTAAACAGCTTGAGGCCGAGGGTGTGATCCTGCCATCGGCACATTCGGAAGATCGGCGAGGATGTGGCCGAGCGCCTCGATGTGGTGCCGACCACCTTCCGCGTCCTGGTCACCCGGCGGCCGCGTTATGGCTGCCGTTCGTGCGAGAGCGCGATCGTGCAGGCTCCGGCGCCAGCGCGGATCATCGAGGGCGGTACTCCCACCGAGGCACTGATCGCCCAGGTGCTGGTATCCAAGTATGCCGATCACCTGCCGCTTTACCGGCAGGCCCAGATATACGCCCGGCAGGGCATCCGGCTCGACCGATCCACTTTGGCCGACTGG
>Ga0164290_1000682_pt1 | contig 92297 bp, 91 predicted proteins | sample Micstemetagenome_FD_108782 | JGI IMG/M metagenome (GOLD analysis project Ga0164290, IMG submission 108782) | Contaminated culture microbial community from soil near Moab, Utah, USA - Microcoleus steenstrupii SON62 (Illumina Assembly) | ecosystem: Environmental > Terrestrial > Soil > Soil crust...
GAATCGAGCGGAGGGCGGCGATGACCCGCTCCGCGTCCTCCGACACCAACAACCCGGAGGCGCAGTGCATCCCCGGCTGCTCCATCGACGGGGCGAGCGTGAACGTCCGCAACCCCCGCAACCGCTCGACGGTCTCCTCCGGCGTCTCGGTCCGGGCGGCGGCGAGCGCGTCGGCGGCCAGGCGTTGGGCGTGCTTGGGTGCGGCGCCGAGCGCGGACTGCAACAGGTCCGCCGCGGCATCCTCCGGCAGCGCCTGGTCACCGACCAATGCGGGGGCCAGCGCCCGCGCGGTGCCGGTGGACAGGAGCCCGTCGGCGATCCGCTCCCCGACCTCCGGGACCGCCTCCAACAACTGGCCGAGGTCGTGCTGGCGTCGCATCTCGCCGTAGGCAGCACCCGTGTACTCGGCGAGGTAGCTGGCGACGTCCTTCGCCGAGGACGACCCCTGCCACACCTGCAGCTCCTCGGCGGCCACCACCAGCCGGGCGTGCACCGCCCGCAACGCCTCGATCAACGTCGTCGCCTGCACCAGCCGCCGGTTGACGAACGTCGACCCGTGCGCAGCCCACGCCACCTGGCCGAGCGCGGCGACGGCGTCGGCGATCGCCCCGAACGCCACCATGATCGCGGTCGGGTCGAGGTCCCCGTCCCCGGTCGGCTGCGGCTGGTTCGACATGCCGCACACGCTACCGAACGGGTGTACGCCCGACACCCAGATCAGGCACATCCCCAGGATGATTCATCGGACGAGACGGGGTGAACCAGCGTCCACGCGAGGGTGAGGGCGCCGGGACGCGGACCGGCGGCGGGTGGTGCTCGACCACCCGCCGCCGGTCCTCGCCGCCGCGCCCGTCAGCGGGCGTGGATCTGGAGGTCGCCCCCGACGATCGGGACCCCGCCGGGCGTCAGCTCGACGGCCGCCACCCACAGCCGGAACACGTCGCGCGTCCCGGGCGAGCCGCGGTCCTCGAGCTGCACGATCACGGGCCGGCCGTCATCGGCGGTCCCGCTGAACCACGCGGAGCGGAGATCCGCCGAGACGCCGAGCGTGGTGAACGTGCGGACGTGGATCGCCGTCGTCCCCCGCTGGAACTGCAGCTCGCCCTTCACCTTGCCCTTCGAGTCGACCTGCACGGTGAACCCGGCCGAGCCGTCGGCGAAGCGGACACCGCCCGTGACCCGACCGCTGCTCGAGTTCGTCACCGACAGCGTCACCGGCGGCGTGGTCGCCTCGGCGTACGCAGCATCGGCCGACACCGAGGCCCACACCGGGTACCGCCCCGCCGTCAGCGAGCCGACGATCGCCCGAGCAACGCCCGTTCCGTCGGTGACCGCCGTCTGCGGCACCCCGTCGATCACGAACGTGACCGTCCGCCCGGCGAGTGGCGCCCCGCCCGGCAGGCCGTCGCGCAGCGTCGCCGACACCTGTGCCTGACCGACGACACCGCTGCGGGCGTCGAGCACGAGCGACACGGGCCGCCGCGCCACGGTCACGCTGACCGTGTCGGTCGCGACGCCGCCGTCACCGTCGTCGACGGTGAGGGTCGCGGTGTAGGTGCCGGGAGCGGCGTAGGCGTGGGTCGCCGAGGCGGTGGCGCCGCTGCCCGTGACGGCGGGGGTGCCGTCGCCGAAGTCCCACGTCCTCGTCAGCGTGGCCCGGTCCGCCGTGCTGACGTCCGACGTCGTGGCGGAGAAGCTGACGGGGAGGCCCCACGCCGTCGTCGCGCCGCCGGCCGCCGCCGCCGTCGGCGCCACGTTCGCCACCGCGACGGTCGCCGTCGCCGTGGTGGACGTCTCGCCGTCGGAGACCACCACCGTCACCGTCACCGACGCCGGGCCGTCGTCGACGGTGAGCGTCGCCGTGCCGGCAGCACCGGCGGTCACCAGCCCCTCCGAGGTCGACCACGTGTAGGTCAGCTCGTCGCCGTCGGCGTCCGTCGCCGATGCGGTGACCGCCACGGCCGAGCCCTCGTCCATGGCCGCCGGTGCGGTCAGCGTCACGGCCGGCGCCTGGTTCACCGGTGCCGCCGCCACCTCGATCGTCGCGGTGGCGGGAGCGGACCAGGCGGTGCCGTCACCGACGCGGTAGGTGAACGTGTCGCTGCCGGCGAAGCCGGCGGCGGGCGTGTAGGTGAGGGCCGGCGCGGTGCCGGAGAGCGCGCCGTTCGCCGGCGTGGTGACGACCTCGAACGTCAGGGCGTCGCCGTCGGCGTCCTCACCCGCGAGCGTCACGCCCACGGCCGCGCCGTGCGCTGTGGCCACCGACACGGGGGCGGCGGTGGGCACCGAGTTCACCGGCGGCGGCGGCGGCGGGGGCGGGGGCGTCGAGCCGCACGGCCGGCTGAGGCCCGTGCGGTGCAGGAACGAGTCCCGCCAGTTCTCCACGTCGCCCGGCACGAGGTTCGTCGCGTCCGACTGGAACACGACGACGCTCGCGTCGCACGAGATGTACGGCCACAGCACGCTGTCGCGATCGCCCTCGATCCGGTCGCGGGGCTCGATGCTGATGCGGGTCGTCGTGCCGTCGACCAGGTCGCGGAGGTACATGTGCTGACGGTTCTGCGCCGACGCCGGCGACGCCAGGTTGGTCGCCTCCGAGCTGAACACGACGACGTTCCCGTCCTCCGACATGTCCGCCTGGTAGCTGGCGTCGTTGCCCTTCACCCCGGCCGCGTCCACGCTGATCAGCTGGAGCTGCTGCGTGCGGCGGTCGAAGCGGTAGACGTCCGGGTCGATCGACGTGTCCGCGGCGAGGTGGTTGGTCGACTCGGACTCGAACAGCACCACGTTCCCGTCGTCGGTGATCTCCTGCGGCTGGAACGAGCGGTTCGGGACCGCGCCGTTCGAGGTGACCGGGACGACCTGTGCCGTGCCCGTGGTCCGATCCGCCACCTCGAGGCCGCGGCGGCTGGAGAAGAGGACGAAGCGGCCGTCGGCCGACAGGTCGCCGTACTCCCCGGCGTGCGTGGGCGCGCCCGTCGCGTCGCGGCTGATCAGCTCGGTGGTCCGGGCCTGGCGGTCCCGCACGTACACCTGCTCGCACGGCTGGCTGCCGTTCGTGCCGCAGTGGAACAGGTTCGCGCCGACCATGTTCGTCGAGTTCGTCACGAAGGCGATCGCACGCCCGTCGTCGCTGATCCCGATCGCCTCCGCGCCGCGGTTCGCGGCCTCGCCGCTCGAGTTGAGCGACACCTTCTCGGAGGTGCCGCCCTCGATGTCGCGGACGTACAGCTGCGAGCGGTAGAAGCCACCCGCCAGCTCGACGGCACGGAACACCACGAACCGGCCGTTGTCGCTCAGCACCGGCGAACCGCCGTCGATCTGCGTGCCGTCCGGCAGGATCGACACCACCGTCGACGTGCCCGTCGTCCGGTCGAGGCGGATGAGCGGGAGCGGCGGCTGCGAGTCGGGATCGTGGTCGACGCCGCGGTACAGCACGTACCGGCCGTCGTCGGACAGCCCGAGCACCTCCACCGGCTGCCCGTCCGTGAGCAGCCGCGAGGTCGCGCCGAGCGGGCGGTGCGGCGCGATGGTCACCGACGCCGTGGCCGTGCCGACGTTGCCCGTGGAGTCGGTGACCTTCACGGACGCCGTGCCCGTGAACGCCGACGGGTACGTCCACGGCGTGCGCGCCCACTGGCGCCGCTCGTCGAGGGGGACCGTCACGTCGACGTCACCGTCGCCGTCGACGTCCCACTCGGCCTTGATCGCGTTGCCGTCGGGGTCGAGCGCCTCGACCTGGAGCAGGATCGGGTAGCCGGCCTCGCCCCGGTACGGTCCCCACGCGCTCGGCTTCGGGCTCGCCCCGGAGCCGATCGTGATCTGCTGCGTGTACTCGCGCGGGAGGTAGTCCTCGTTGCCCGGGAACCGGATGGTGAGGGTGTGCGTGCCCAGCGCCAGGTTCAGCGGGATGTCGGCCGACGAGGTGCCGGCGTTCGTGGTGCCGCTCTGGTAGGTGGTGCCGCCCCACACGTACTCCATCGGCACGTAGGCCAGCCCGTTGCCGAGCGGGTCGACGACCTTCGCGTTCGCACGGAACGTCGTCCCGAACACGCCCGACGTCGGGTACGGCCCCGTGTACCAGAGCTCGACCGGCGCCTTGGTCACGTCGATGGTGATCGTGGCCGGCGCGCTCCACAGCTCGCCGTCGTACACCCGGTAGGTGAACGAGTCGGCGCCGCGGTAGCCGAAGGCGGGCTGGTAGTTGAGGGAGGGCACCTTGCCCCCGAGGGCGCCGTGCGCCGGCCGCGTCACGATCTCGTACGTCAGCGGGCGCCCCTCGGGGTCGAACCCGAAGAGCTGGAAGAACACCTTGGTGTCCTTCGGCACCGAGAGGGTCCGGGCCTGCGCGACCGGCGGGTCGTTGCCGGGGGCGTCACCGCCGGCCGTCACGCGAACGGCGGCCGTCGTCGAGCGGGTGAGGCCGCTCGACCAGACGCCCGTGGCGACCACGCCGTAGCGCCCGGTGGCGATCGGGCCGGTGAGCCCGCGGTAGCTGCCGTCGCCCGCCGCGCCGTCGCCGTGGGCGCCGTCGTCGAACAGGGTGATCGTGCGCTCCGCGCCGTCCTGGTCGGTCAGCAGCGCCGTCATCTCCGGGCGGGCGCCGAGGAGCGCCGTCGCCGTGGCGGTGACCGCCACCTGGCCGTCGTCGGTGGGCGTCGCGTCCGCGGTGAGCTCGATCGACGAGCCCGTGATCCAGGCGGACACCGGCACCGTCACGTTGGCCGTGCCGGTGTTGCGCAGGCGGAGCATCCACGTCCCGGGCACCGGGGCCTCGACCGAGATCGACCGGAACCCCGGCATGGTGGTCGCGTCGACGCCGCGGAGGGCGGCGACCTTGCCGTTCGGGTCGATCAGCGCGACCTCGACCTCGCCGTTCGCCACCGCCAGCGCGCCGAGCTGCGCGCCGTCGAGGACCTCGACGGGCAGCAGCACGCTCGCGCCGGCACCCACCTCCTCGTTCCCCGCGAGGGCGAGCAGCGGGTCGGGCTCCGTCGCCGGCGCCGCACCCTCCACCGCCGCGGTTGGGACCGCGCCGTCCTCGGCCGCCACGGCGGCGGCCCGGCCGCCGTCGAACGACCGTGCGCCCGCCGTCGCCGGCCGCAGCCGGGGCAGCACGAAGCTGCGGAACAGGTCACGTGAGCCCGTCATCGAGGTGTGCGCGATCTCGAACAGCTGGGTGTCGGTCATCCCGGCCTGGGCGCTCGGCACGGGGACGACGTCGTCACCGGTCACCGGCGAGTGGCAGGTGACGGGGGTGTGGACGCCCACGGCGACGCTGAACGGGATGCCCTTGCGGTCGGTCACCTCGGCGTTGAACTGCGCCACCACGTCGGGCCGCAGCTCGTACGTCGCCGGGATCACCGCCAGGTTCGCGCACGGCGACCCGGCGTTCGGCGTGCCGAGCATGACCAGGTTGGCGACCGCCGTCTTCCCGTCGTTGGTGGGCATGAAGTTCTGGATGTAGTAGCGGGAGATCAACCCGCCCATCGAGTGGGCGACGAGGTCCACCTGCCACGCGTTCTCGAGCGAGCGGATCCGCGTGACGTACTGCGTCAGCTCACCGGCGTTCTCCGAGACGAGGTTCGGCACGAACGACGCCGTGTCCATCGTGTTCACGGCGTAGCCGCGCCAGCCCGGGTGGGCCTCGGCCAGGAACTGCTGGTACGACGCCCACGTCGAGGCGTCGCTCCACAGACCGTGGACCGTCACCACCGGGCGCGGGTTCACCTGCACCGTCACCTGCTCCACCGACGTGGCGGTGCCGCTGGCGTCCGTCACGGTGGCGGCGAAGCCGATCGGCCCGGCCGCGGCGGCGCCGTCCCACGCGAGCCCCTTCGAGTCCCACTCGGCGGAGACCTCGACGCTGGCGCCGGCGGCGACCGTCACCCGCTGGGGGTCGCCCACGGGCTCACCGAGATCGTCCTCGAAGGTGACGGTCACCGTCTCGGGGGCAGCGCTCGAGTTCTTCACGACCGCCAGCAGGCGGGCGTCGTTGCCGTCGACGATCTGGCCGTTCGCGTCGATCCACTGGCCGGTGGGGTACTTCGTCTCCTGGACCTCGTAGCGGTCGATGCACACGTCGCAGCTGTTGCCGTCGGGCAGCAGGGTGACGTACGAGGTGCCGCCCGAGCCCGGCCGCCACGCGGTGGCCGCGATGACGCCGCGGTCGTTGATGAGGAAGGCGCCGGTGATGACCCAGCCGGCCGGGTTGTCGCCCAGGGTCTTGGTCAGCTCGACGGTCTTGCCGCCGCGGCGCAGGAGCCCGCGCGAGCTCGCGTCGCCGCCGACCACGTCGCCGCGCTCGTTGACGTCGCCGACCCAGCCGTTCCACAGCGGGACCATCCCGCTCTCCTCCGTCCAGGCCCACGCCTGGAGCGAGCCGGGGGAACCGTCGGCGGCGCGGGAGTCGCCGACGACGAGGCCGCTCTCGTTGACGCCCTCGGTGCCGTTGATCGCGAGGTCGCCGAAGCGCAGCGGCACGACCGACCCGCCGGGGAGCTGCACCCAGCCGTCGCTGCGGCCCGCGGTGGACGCGGAGCCGATGATGATGCCGCTGTTGGTGATGTCGCGGGCGTGGTTGTGCTCGAACCCGGGCAGCCCGGCGAGCGTCGTCGGGCTCGCGGTCGGCGAGCTCCAGATCGCCGCGGAGGTCCGGGCGGTGTTGCCCGAGCCCTGGTGGATGTCGCCGACGAGCACGGCGTTGTCGTTCAGCCCCGCGGGCGACCCGCCGACCACGCGGTGGTTCGTCTTGTCGCTGCGGAAGCAGCTCCAGCCGCCGAGGGGGACGCCGCACGTCCCGACGAGCTGGTTGCTGTCGTTGATGTCCGACGCGTCGAGCACGTCAGGGAAGTACGAGAACGTACCCGTGGTGTGGTTGGCGTAGAAGCCGAAGCCGGTGTCGGCGTCGAAGCTCGTCGTGCCCACGACGTACGTGTCGTTGATGGCGCCGAGCCACGTCGGGCCCCGCACGGGGATCGTGCGGACCGCGTAGCCGAAGCCGAGGTCGTCGTCGCGGATCTGGGCGTGGATCGTGCCGGCCTCGAGCGTGCCGCCCTGGGCGGTGACGACGAGCATGAACGACTCGTCGGCCTCGGCCTCGTCGTCGTCCACGATCTCGACGCTGATGCTGCCGGAGCTCCCCCCCTCGCCGATGACGACGAAGCCGCTCGCCGCCGCGTAGTCGACGACCGAGGTCGCGTCACCGTCGGCGGTCGCGTAGTCGATGCGGACCGGGCGTGACGCCGGCTCGGTGAGGGTGATGTCGAAGACGATGTCGCCGTCGCCCTCGCCGGCGATCGGGGCGTCGATCACGATGCACGGCTGCGGGACGAGGAACACCGCGGTGTCCTCGTAGGCGATGTCGGCGCAGGCCTCGCCGCCCTCGACCGTCGCGAACGTCCCGACGTGGTTGCCGTACGACACGAGCCACAGCACCTGCGTCGGCGCGCTCTGGATCGCGAGCGACAGCGTCCCGTCGAGCGCGGCCGTGCCGGTGACGATGAGCTCGTCCACGTCCACGCCGTCGGCGACGGCGATGTCGAGCCGCGCGTCGGCCTCCTGCGCGTAGTCGCCGGTGACGCGGATGTCGCCGAAGGCCGGGGCGACGAGCGAGCCGTTCACGAGACTGCCGTCGATGACGCCCTCACCGACCAGCTCGCCCGCCTCGATCACGACAGGGATGTCGCCCTGGATGAGGATGGTGGCGTTGGGGCCGGAGAGCGTGGTGGTGCCGTCGCTCGGCTGGACGTACCGGGGGGTCCAGAGGGTGCTGCCCTCCTCCACGATCAGCACGCCGTGGTTGACGACCTCGCCGACGTTGGCCAGCGTGGTCTTCAGGTGCAGCGTGCCGCTGGAGTTGATGTCGCCGACGACGAACTGATCGGCGTCGACGGTGACTTGGGCGTCCTGGTAGGTGCCGAACGGCGTGTCGGCGCTGGTCACCTGCGAACCCGGGTGGAAGACGTGCGTACCGCCGAGGTTGATCCCGACGGGGTCCGCCTCGCCGTCGGTGAGCGTGCCGAAGTGCTCGCCGCCGCCCTGCAGGTCGAGGAACGACGCCGCCGAGTCGAGGGTGACGGTCGTGTCCGCCATCGTGACGAAGGTGCTCTTCACCGTCAGCTGGGTCCCGTCGAGCGTCAGGTCGCCGGGAGCGAACGTGCCGGTGCCGTCGACCAGCGCCGGGAGCGTCCCGACGAACGACTCGGTCTCCGAGGTGAGGCCGCCGTCGTTCGCGAAGCGGACGACGCCGCCGTCGACCCACGAGAGGTGGGTGCCGGTGACGTCGCGACCGTCGATCGTGCGAACGAGCTCGCGCCCCTCGACGCGTCCCTCCAGGGAGATGGTCCCCGCGACCGTCGTGAACCCGGCGCCGGACTGCGTGCCCTCGGCCCACCGGTAGTCACCGGTGACGGTGAGCTCGCCGTCCCCGGTCACGGTGCCGCCCTCGTGGGCGACGCTCGTGGCCGTGACCGCGCCGCGGATCTCGAGCGTCCCGCCCTCGTCCAGCTCGACCACGCCGGGCTCGGCGCCCTCGGACAGCCGCAGCGAGCCCTCGAGCACGTCGGTGACGCCGACCGCGTACGTGCCGAGGACGGTCGCGTCGGTCGTCGCCTCCGCGACGCGGAAGGTGCCGTCGCCGAACGCCGTGATCGGAGCGTTCTCCGCGAACGTGTACGTCCCGCCGCGGAGGTCGATCGCCGTGCCGGCCTCCATGAAGAACCCCGCCTGCTGCGCGCCGCCGCCGTAGAAGGCGAGCAGCGACTCGGGCGACAGCACCCGCACGGAGGCCTCCGGGCCGCTCGTGAACGGGACGTCGACGTCGAGCGTCGCGTCGCCCACGATCAGCTCGCCCGCCAGCGCGACGTAGCCGCTGCCGGTGATCCTGCCGTTGCTCGACACCTCGCCGTCGCCCTCGCCGGTGACGCTCGAGACGCCGCCGAGCTGGAGCACGGAGCCGCTGCCGACGAGCTGCAGCTCCGGGTCACCGGTCATCTGGAGCCCGCTCCACGCGTCGAGCGGGCGGTCGAGCGCGACGCGCACCCCCGGCCCGTCGAGGATGACGCCGTCGAAGTCGTCGTCCGGCACGTCGAGCGCGATCGTGCGGCCGGGGCCCCACTGGGCGCCGGCCGCCCAGCGGAGGAACCCGCTGACGACGACGTCGCCGGCGCCGCTGAGGACGCCGCCGTTCTGGTCGAGCTCCTGCACCTCGAGCGAGGTGCCCACCGCGATCTCGCCGGCGTCGAGCCGGGCGCCGAGCGCGTACGACGCATCCGTCAGCTCCAGCTGGCCGGCGCTGACGACGATCCAGTTGTCCGCCTGGAGCGCCTTCACCTGCGTCGGGACGTCCGTCGTGTAGTGCACCTCGTTGCCGGCGTCGAACACGCAGGCCACGTCGGACGCTCCCGGCAGGCGGTCGGCGTCCCAGTTCTGGGCGTGGTTCCAGTCCTGGGTGCCGGCGCCGCCGTCCCACTGGATGGTGCAGAACACCGGCTCGGACGCGGACGCCCCCACCGTCTCCAGGTCGAGGGGTACCGCGGCCAGCGTGGCCACCGCCCCGACCAGCGCTGCGCCCCACCGGCGCCGCCTCGAGCTCCTCGTCGTCTCCACGTCCATGCCCTCCACGCCGTCGTTCGGTCGGGGGCAGCCTCCGGTCGGCGGGTTGCAAGCCGCTGGCACTCCACTTGCAACCCCTGCGGGTGAGGGCGGCCGGTCCCCGGGGCGGGCGGTCTCACCCTCGACCGCAGGTCGAGGGCGCCTCCGAGCAGGGCTTGCGTGCCGTCGTACCCTCGGCGCATGACGAGAGGGGCGGTCGCAGCGATCGCCGCGCTCCTGGTGCTCGGCGTCGCGTCGTGCGGCGACGACGGCGGGGACGGCGGCGCCGAGGTGGAGGTCGCGGAGGGCCCGGAGGCGCAGCCGACGCCTGCTGCCGGGAGCGAGCCGGAGGGGACGGGAGGGCCGGGAGCGGACGGCGCGACGGGCGCCACGGACGCGCCGGAGGCGGGCGAGGACGACGTCGCGACCGATCCGCCGGTCGAGACGGCGCGCCCCGGCGCCGGCGGGGGCGGCGGCGGGCTCGTCGGCACCTGGCAACTCGAGGCGCACACGTTCGACGAGGACGCCGACTACCGCCTGGGCGACGCCGAGCGCGCGGCCGCGGAGGCGCCCTGGTACGGCCTGCGCACCATCGAGCTGCGCGAGGACGGGACCTGCCTCCTGGTCGACGACGAGGAGCAGACCGAGGGGACCTGCCGCCTCGCGCCGTGCGAAGAGGTGTCCATGCGGCCGGACGACTGCGAGGCGCTGGAGCCGACCGGCGGACGGATGCTCTGGCTCGAACCGGAGCCCACGAACATGACGATGATCATGGGCTCGCTGTACGGCGTCCTCGGGCTGACCGACGACGAGATGCTGCTCAAGGACATGACCGGCGAGCAGGGGACCATCTACATCTACCGCCCGGGCTGACCCACGTCACCGGCGCAGCGCGTCGATCCGCCGGAGCCGGGGCAGCCGGCGGTGCGCGAGCGATCAGCCGCCGGCGGGGGCGGCGGCGGGGGCGGCGGGATCGCACGGGCCGCCCGGCGCCGGGACGATCAGGCCGTCGGCCACGTCGAACCCCGCGACGTCGCCACGGAGGTACTGCGCCTCGACGAGCTGTGCCTCGTCGGCGGGCGCGCCGAGTCCCAGGAGCGCGTAGGCCTCGAGCACCACCTCGAGCGTCCGGAGGTCCGTGGCGCACGCGGCGGTGGCGGCGCCGTCGAACATCCCGGCCCCCGCGGTCCCGCCACCGGCCGGCGCCGACGTCGGAGCGGGCCCGGCCGCGACCGCCGTCGAGCTGGACGGCGCGCCGCTCGCGTCGTCGTCACCTGCGAGCAGGACGAGGGCGCCCGCGGCGCCGCCCGCGAGGACGATCAGCGCGAGGAGGAGCACCGGCACCCGGCTGCGGCGGGCTCGGCCCGGGCGGCCTGCCGGCGTGGCCGGCGGAGCCGGTGCCTCGACCTGCGCTCCGGGTGACCGCGGCGCCGGTGCCGGTGACGGCGGAGCCGCTGCCGGAAGGGTCGGCAGGCTCGGCAGGACGGGCAGCGTCGGCGCGACCCTGGCGCCGGGCGCGTCGGCGCGGTGGTCGGGAGCGGGTTCCACGACTCGTCATCGACGCCGCCCCCCGGTGCCTTGAGCGGGACCGGGCCCCGCCTCAGCGGAGCGGGCGCTCCGGAGCCGCGACCGGGGCGCCCCCGATCAGCTGGATGCCGATCGCGAGGGCGGCGGCGAGGCGCTCGAGGTCGATCTCGCGGCCGTTCTGGGTGAGCACCTCGATGCCGAGGAACGCGGCGGCCGCGAGCTCGGCGACGAGCGGGACGGGGATCAGCTGCGTGATCGGCGAGGACCCGAGCACCGCCTCCATCTCCGTCGTCGCGTAGGCGATGGCGGTGTCGATCGCGGCCCGCACCTCGGTGGCCAGCTCCGGCGAGGCTCGGGCACCGACGAACAGCTCCATCACCGCGCGCCCGTCGGCCCCGTCGGCCTCGGCTCGCATCACCGCGCCGAGCCTCGCCGGCCACTCGAGGTGGGCGAGGTCACCGCCGAGACCCTCCCGGATCCTGGCGATCCCTCGCTCGGCGAGCGCTCGCGCCGTGGCGGCGAGGAGTCCGTCCATCGAGCCGAAGTAGTAGTAGATCGAGCCGTTGACGGTGCCCGCCTCCAGCGCCACCGCACGGGCGCTCGTGTGCGCGAACCCGTCGCGCGCCAGCACGGCGACGGCCGCGTCGACGAGGCGCGTCCGCAGCTCCTCGCTCGCCGCCGCCGGCCGACGCGGTCCTGGCTTCGCCACGAGCGGACGCTAGCGCGGCCGTCGGGCACCCGCACTGGGCAACTGCCTTGGGCGACTGCCTTGACCGATCGTCCAAGCTTCGCGACGATGAGCGGCGACCCGGAGAGGAGCTGCAGATGGGCCGACCCGCCCCCCGAACCCACCGAACCCGCGCCGTCCTCCGGCGGCCCGCCGCGGCCGCCGCCGCCGTGGCGCTGGTGCTCGCCACCGCCGGCACGGCCGCGGCCAACGACTGGATCGAGATCTTCCGGCCCCGCCAGGTGGCGCCGGTCGAGGTCGTCGCCGGCGACCTCGTCGCGCTGCCCGACCTCCACGCCTACGGCGAGCTCACCGTCGACGGCGACCCGGAGCTGCGCCGGGTCGCCGACGCGGCGTCGGCCGTGGCCGAGACGGGCATCGACGTCCCCGAGGTGACGACGCTCCCCCGCGGGATCTCGGGCGCACCCGTGTACTCGGTCACCGGTGAGATCGGTGCGACGTTCACGTTCTCGGCCGACGCGGCGCAGGCGGCCGCCGGCGGCGAGGGCGCGCTCCGGCCGGAGATCGCCGCGTCGCTCGACGGGACCCGCGTCCACCTCGCCGCCGGCCCTGCCGTCGTGCAGGAGTGGTCCTCGGACGCAGGGGTGCCCGCGCTGGTGGTCGCTCGCGCGGTGGCGCCCTCGGCGTCGTCGTCGGGCGCGCCCTTCGAGCTGCTGCGCGACCACCTGCTGTCGCTCCCCGGCCTGCCGGAGGACGTGGCGGCGCAGCTGCGGCGCTTCGCCGCGGACGGGTCGACGCTGCCGATCCCCGTGCCGGCGGAGCTGGTCACCACATCGTCGGCCGACGTCGGCGGCGTCACCGCCACGGTCCTGTCCACGCGCGACCGCACGATGGCCGCCGTCGTCTGGGTGGACGGCGGCGTGGTGACGGCCGTCGCCGGTTCGCTGGACGCGGCCGAGGTGCTGTCGATCGCGCGCGGCCTGCGGTGAACGTGGCCGCCGATCATCGGCTCGAGGGCCACGCCGTCAGCGTGGGGGCGACGCCAGCGCCGGGCGACCCCGAGGCCGCGCCGGCGGTGCGCTGCTCCGGCCTGCGGCGGACGTACGGCCGCCGCGTCGCCGTGGACGACGTCTCGTTGGAGGTCGGGCGCGGCCAGGTCGTCGGCCTCCTCGGGCCGAACGGTGCGGGCAAGACGACGCTCATCAAGATGCTCCTCGGCCTCGTCCGGCCCGACGCGGGAGAGGTCGTGCTGCTCGGGCGCCCGGCCTCGGACCCCGCAGCTCGCGCTCGCGTCGGGTACCTCCCGGAGCTGTTCCGCTACCAGCCCTGGCTGAGCGCGGCCGAGGTGCTCGCGCTCCACGTCCGCCTCGCCGGGGCCGACGTGCCGGCGCGGGAGCGGCAGGCGTGCCTGGAGCTGGTGGGGCTCGGCGACCGCGCCGCCGACCGTGTGGGCGGCTTCTCGAAGGGCATGCAGCAGCGCCTCGGGCTCGCGGTCGCACTGGTCGCACGGCCGGAGCTCGTCGTCCTCGACGAGCCGACCAGCGCGCTCGATCCGCTCGGGCGCGCGGACGTGCGCGACATCGTGCTCGCGCTCAGGGCGCGTGGGGTCGCCGTGCTGCTCAACTCGCACCTGATCGGCGAGGTCGAGCGGGTGTGCGACCGCGTCGTGATCCTCGACCGGGGGCGTGTCGCCGCGTCGGGCACGCTGGCGGAGCTGCTCGGCCAGCGCGAGGTGCGCCTGGAGCTGACGGCCACGTCGCCCGCCGCCCTCGCACGCCTGTCGGCGGCCGGCGTGGTCGCACAGGAGGGGCAGCGCTTCACCGTGGCGCTGCCCGCCGACGAGGCGGCCACGGCGGTGCCCGACCTCGTGGCCGACCTGGTCGCGGTGGGCGTCCGGGTGCACGCGGTCGAGCCCGCCAGGATCAGCCTCGAGGAGCGCCTGCTCGCGATCCTGCGCGACGGTGACGGGAGCGACCGGTGAGCGCGCTGGCGACGGTGGCCACGATCGCCGCACTGACGCTGCGGGAGGCGGCGCGGCGGCGCGTGCTGCTCGCGATCGCGGTGCTGACCGCCCTGCTCATCGCGCTGAGCGCGTGGGGCTTCTCCCGCCTCGCCGCAGAGACCGAGGGCGCCACGCTGACGAGCGGCGAGGCTCGGCTGACGGCGTCGATCCTGCTGAACCTCGTCATGTTCGGCTTCAGCCTCATCGGGGCGCTCGGCACGGCGTTCCTGGCCGGGCCCACGCTGTCGGGCGAGACCGAGTCCGGCATCGCGCTCGCGGTCCTCGCCCGGCCGATCCGCCGGTGGGCGTTCCTGCTGGGCAAGTGGTCGGGGCTCGTCGTCTTCGGCAGCGGCTTCGTCGTCGTCGCCGGGCTCGCGCAGTGCCTCGTCGTCCGGGCGACCGTCGACTACTGGCCACCCGAACCCGTCACCGCGCTCGCGCTGCTCGCGGCGCAGACCACGGTGCTCCTGACACTCGCCCTGCTGCTGTCGACCGCCGTCTCGCCGATGGCCTCGGGCGTGGTGGCGGTCGGCCTGTTCGGCACGACCTGGGTGGCGGGGGTCGTCGGCGGCATCGGCGCCTCGCTCGGCAACGCCGCGGTCGAGCGTGTCGGCACCGTGTCGCGGATGCTGCTACCGACGGACGGGCTGTGGCGCGGCGCGATGCACGCCTTCCAGGATCCCGCCGCCCTCCGGCAGTTCGGCGGCGAGGACGGCCAGGCGTTCCCGTTCCTGGGCGCGGCGCCGCTGACACCGGTGTACCTGGCGTGGGCGGCCGTCTGGGTCGCGATGATCTTTGGCGTCGCGGCGTCCTCCTTCGTGCGCAAGGACCTCTGACCGCTCACCGTGACCGGCGCGTCGCGCGGAGGACGACGTCGTCGACGTGGTGCGACGACGCCGCCCCGGGAGGTCGCGGCCGCTGCTCGTGGACCTCGATCGACCACTCCGCACGGCCCGCCAGCGCAGCCGCGACGTCGTCGACCCGGACGTAGGCGTCGGGATCGAAGGCGCGGCTGTGCTCGCGCGTGTCGACCGGGGTGCGCATGGGCGCGAGGTCGTGGCCGACCACCAGCAGCGTCCCACCGGGCGCCACGGCGTCGAGGAGGTTGCCGATCGCCCGGGCGTCGGGCGTCCGCGGGATCGACGCGTACATCGCGGACACGAGGTCGAAGGTCCCGGCGCCGGCGCCGAAGGCGTGGCGATCGTTCGCGTCGGCGTGGAGGCACTCGAGGTCGATGCCGCGCTCGTGCGCCGCGGCCTGCACCCGGGCCAGCGCGCGCCGGGAGATGTCGTTGGCGGTGACGCGCCACCCGCGCGCCCCGAGCCAGACGGCGTCGCCGCCCTCGCCCGTGCCGACGTCGAGCGCGCGCCCGGGCGCGAGGCGCTCGACCTCGTGCACGAGGGTCCCGTTCGGGTTGCCGCTCCACACGCGCTCGCCCCCGTAGCGGTGATCCCAGTCCGCCTCGTTGCCCGACGGCCGCTCGAGCAGCTCGACGTCCTCGTGGGCGAGCGCGACGCAGATCGCGCCGCCGGCGCGGCTCCCGCTCGCCGCGGCGTGGAGCACCTGCTGGCTCGGCTCGGTCACGTTGCCAGCGGCGTGGAGACGGGGCACCGCGGTCTCGCCGTCGGCACCGGTCGGCACGTGGTCACCGAGGCCGCTCGGGTGCGGGACCGTCCGCAGGCCGAGGGATGCGAACGCCTCCGCACGTGCACGCACGCGGGGTCCGACCACGACCGCGTCGGCGCCGATCCGCTCCCCACCGGCCAGCTCCACCCCGGCGAGGTCGCCGCGGACGTCCGTGACCAGACGGGTGACCGGCGCCTCGACGACCGCCACCCCCGCCACGCGCAGCGCCGCCACCGCCGGAGCGTCGGCCGCCACGCCCTCGTGCAGCACGATCGTGAGCCGCTGCGTCAGCTGCCGGAACAGCGCCGCCTGGTGGAGGCCCATCGGGTGCGTGACGATCTGGACGACGCGGCGATCACGCACCTCGTAGCCGTGGCAGAACGGGCAGTGGATCACGCCGCGGCCCCAGTGCTCGGCGACGCCGTCGATGTCCGGTGGCTCGTCGACCAGACCGGTCGCGGCGAGCACCCGCCGAGCGACGACCGCGTGTCCCCCGGCCAGCGCGACGCGGAGGTGGCGCTCGTCGATCCGGGCGACGTCGACCGCACGGCCGGCCAGCACCTCGACGCCGTAGCTGCGCACCTCCTCGCGGGCCCGCTCGAGCAGCTGCGACGGGGGGATGCCCTCGTGGCCCAGGTACCCGTGCACGTGCGCCGCGGGCGCGTTCCGCGGCTCACCGGCGTCGACGACGATGACCGAGCGGCGCTGCCGGCCGAGCTGGAGCGCGGCGGCCAGCCCGGCGGCGGATCCGCCGACGACGGCGACGTCGCAGTGGCGCTCGATGGTGCGGTGGCCGTGGTCGCTCATGCCGCCGACGATACGGACGTGGCGCGGCGGCCACGGCCGCTCGCGGCACGCACCTGCGCCGTCAGTCGGTGACGCCCGCTCCCGCGGCGATCGCCTTCGCCGTGAACGCGTGGAACCGCTGGGTGTCGAAGCCGACCACCAGCTGCGCGTCGGTCTCGATGATGACGCGGTGCGGCGAGTCGAGGAACTTCTCGAAGTTGCGGGCGCCCAGGTCGTCGGGGGCCGACTCGGTGCCGGAGAGGGCGGCGTAGAACCACGTCTTGACCTCGTGCCAGTCGGGGTCGTCGTGCGAGTGGACGACGGAGTTGCCGCGGAAGGAGACGGTCTTGCCGCCGCGGTTGATGACGATGCCGGACTGAGGGCGCGCGCGCAGCGCGGGGACGCGCTTGCGGCGCTCCGCGCACGTCGTCCAGAACGTGCCGTCGCGGTGGACGTACGCGACGACCACGCCCACCGGGAAGCCCTCGCGCGTGGTCCAGTTGAAGACGCACTCGCCGCGCCCGCCCACGAGCTCGTCGATCTCGTGCGGCTCGAGCCGCATCTCCGTGAGGTCCTCGTAGTCCGCCGTCCCGTCCGCTCCCATGGCACCCCTCCCGTGTCGCGCCGCGGCACAGTACGGCGGTGCCGGCCTCGGCCACGGAGCGGAGGCGCCGCCGGCCGCGGGCGTCGGCTCCGGCGGTGCCCGCGGATCCGCGTCCACCGCGCCCCGCGCCCTACGCTCGCCCCGTGCTGGAGGACCTCGACCGCGTGACCGCGCCCACCGCGCCCGGAGGCGGGCGGTGAACCCGGCGGTGTGGGTGGAGCGTCACGGACGCCTCCGCCCGGACGATGCCGCGGTGGCCGAGGGCGATCGGGTCCACGCGACGTGGAGCGCGCTCGCAGCTCGCACCGCCAGCGTGGCAGGGGCGCTGCGCGCGGAGCTCGACCTCGCGCCGGGTGACCGGGTCGCCGTGGTGATGCGGAACCGGCCCGAGTACCTCGAGGCGCTGTTCGCGATCTGGCACGCCGGCCTCGTGGCGGTGCCGGTGAACGCCCGCCTGCACCGCGACGAGATCGCGTACATCCTCGACCACAGCGGGTCGGCCGCGGTGGTCACCGACGACGACCACGCGGACGACGTCGAACCGCTCGTGACGGCGGTCGAGGGGCTGCGCGCCGCGGTCGTGGCTCCCGGCGACCGGTGGAGCAGGTTCACGGCGGCGGCGCCGCTGCCGCTCGTCGAACGCCGTCCCGCCGACCCGGCGTGGCTGTTCTACACGAGCGGCACGACCGGCCGCCCGAAGGGCGCGACGCTCACGAACCGCAACCTGTTGCTGATGACCCTGAGCTACTTCGCCGACATCGATCCGGTGGCGCCGCAGGACTGCATCCTCCACGCCGCGCCCCTCTCGCACGGGTCGGGTCTCTACGGCCTCCCCCACGTGGCCCGCGGCGCGCTCAGCGTCGTCCCGTCCTCGGGCGGGGTGGACGGCGACGAGATCGCGGCGCTGCTCGGGCGCTGGTCGGGGATGTCGCTGTTCGCCGCGCCGACGATGGTGAAGCGCCTCGCGGGCGAGCGCAGCGTCGCGGCCGCGGACATGTCGCACCTGAAGACGATCGTGTACGGCGGCGCCCCCATGTACCTCGCGGACCTGCAGCACGCCCTCGGGGTGTTCGGCCCCCGGCTGGCGCAGATCTACGGGCAGGGCGAGACGCCGATGACCATCACGGCGCTGTCGAAGGCGGACCACGCCGACCGCGGGCACCCGCGGTGGCTCGACCGCATGCAGAGCGTCGGCGTCCCGCGCACCGACGTCGAGGTGCGCGTGGTCGACGACGAGGGGCGGGGGCTCCCGGTGGGGGAGGTCGGCGAGGTCGTGGTCCGCGGCGACGTGGTGATGACCGGCTACTGGGACCAGCCCGACGCCACGGCCGAGGCGCTGCGCGGCGGATGGCTGCACACGGGCGACGTCGGCAGCTTCGACGAGGAGGGCTACCTCACGCTGCGCGACCGGTCGAAGGACCTGATCATCAGCGGGGGCATGAACATCTACCCGCGCGAGGTCGAGGAGGCGCTGCTGCGCCACCCGGGCGTGCGAGCCGCGGCCGTGGTCGGCCGGCCGGACCCGGAGTGGGGCGAGGCGGTCGTGGCGTTCGTCGTCGCCGCGGACACGACGAAGCCGCCGCCGGTGGACGACCTCGACCGCACGTGCCTGGATCACATCGCACGGTTCAAGCGGCCGAAGGACTACCGCTTCGTCGACGCCCTGCCGACGAACAACTACGGCAAGGTGGTCAAGCGCGAGCTGCGCGAGCGGCTGCGGGCGGAACCGGGCTGACACGACGCGCGGCCCGGCCGGACCCGCCGGGGCCCGCTCAGCGGCCGGCGACGCCCAGCGCCCGTGCCGCTCGCTCGGCGGCCGGTCCACCGGCGATCAGGCGGACCAGCAGCAGCCCGTCGACCAGCGCGATCGTCGCCTGCGCCTCGGCGCGCCGGCGCGCCGCGGTCCCGGTGAAGCACCCCGCCAGCCACGCCGTCCACGCCTCGACGAGCTCGGCGACGAGCCGCGCGTACGGCTGGCGCCCGGCGGCGGCGAGCCCGTTGGCCTCGAAGAAGAGGGCGAACATGGGGTCGAGCTGGTCCGTCGCGAGGGTCGGCCACGCCCTGCGAGCGAGTTCGATGTGGCCGGAGGCGGGTCGCGCGAACGCGCCGGCCAGCGCAGCGAGGAGACGGTTCCCGAGCGCCTGCAGCACGTCCGTCACCAGGTCGTCCTTGCTCGGGAAGTAGTACACGATCATCCGATCGCTCGTGCCGAGGCGCGCGGCGAGCCGCCCGAAGGTGAGGCTGCTCAGGCCCTCCTCCAGCGCGACGCCGAGCGCGCCGGCGAGGAGCTCGTCCTTGGAGTGCTTGTGCCCCATCGGGCGGAGCGTAGCTGCAGCTACGGCTAGGATATGTAGCGATGACTACAACACGCTCACACCATCCGGCGCCGGCATCAGCGTCCGCCGTCCGGCGCGTGCGCACGCTGGCCGCCGGATCCGCGGTGTCGAGCTTCGTGCTCGTCGCGTGGCCGAGCGCAGGCATGCGCGCGTTCTCGTCGCTCGTGTACCAGGACCAGCGGTACCCGGCCGACTTCTCGAGCGAGGCGCTCGACTACATCCGCCTGACCCACGCCGTGCTCGGCGCGGTCATGGTCGGGTGGTTCCTGACCATCTTCCTGCTCGCTCCGCTGGCTGCGGTCCACATCGAGGTGTGGTGGGCCCTCGTCGGCGGGCTCGTCGCCTGGTACGTGCCCGACACCGCCTACTCGCTGCTCAGCGGCTTCTGGCCGAACGCGGTCCTGAACAGCGGCATCGGCGCCCTGTTCGCCCCGGCGCTCGCTGGCCTCCGGCCTCGGCGCGCCGAGGACGGTGGCGTCACGTCCCGAGCAGCTGCTCCACGAGCGTGTCCGTGAGCCACCGCTCCCAGCGGCTCGGCGCCCAGCTCCGGTCGCCGACGAGCAACCCGTAGACCTCCGGCGACGCGAGGGCGTGGACGACGTCCGCCGCGTCCCGCTCCCGGAGGCCGCGCCGCAGCGCGCCCGACCGGGCGAGCGAGCGAGCGATCAGGCGCTGCCCCTCCTGGCGCTGGCGGCTCAGCTCCGCGAGCAGCCCGGCCGCCTCGGCGTCGGACGCCGCCGCTCCCACGAGGATCCGGTACAGCGGCTGCACCCGCGCGTTCAGCTGCCCCGCGACCGCGGCGAACGCGGCGATCCGCTTCGCCGCGTCCGGCTCGTCCGCCAGGGCGCGCACCTGCGGGCGGGAGGCGACGGGCACCGGCTCGTCGTCGCCCGCGATCGACTCGTCGATGACGGCCCTGAGGATCCCGATCTTCGACCCGAACAACCGGTAGACGGTCGCCTGCGGGACCTGCGACCGCGAGCTGACGAGCTCGATCGTGGTCGTGCCGTACCCCCGCTCGAGGAAGGACGCCCGTGCCGCGTCGACCACCGCCCGGCGTGCCAGACGGGTGCGCGCCTGGCCCTGCCGCTCGTCGTCGCCCGCCACGAGCGCGAGGGTAGCGCCCTCGAAACGAGAGTGGTACTCTCGACCTGACGAGAGGAGCACCCGATGGCGACGGTGACGGACGTTCCTGGAGGCGTCGTGCACGACCTCCCGGCCGACCTGGGGACCGCGCTGCTGGCGAACCCGACGGCCCTGGCGGCCTGGGTCGACATCACGCCGCTGGCACGCAACGAGTTCATCTGCTGGGTCGAGGACGCGAAGCAGCGGACGACCCGCGAGCGCCGGATCCGCCGCACCCAGGAGGAGCTCGAGGAGGGCATGCGGCGGCCCTGCTGCTGGCCGGGCTGCTCCCACCGGGTGCGCAACGGACGCTAGGCGGGCGCCACCCCGCCCCGGCGGCTCCAGTTGCCTGCACCGACACCGCGACGTAAGGTCAGCCTTACATCACGGAGGAGGCGAGGAGGCAGGGTGCGGGACGTGTGGACACGGCGAGGGTTCCTCGGAGCGCTGGCCGCGGCGGGAGCGGTGGCGGTGGTCGGCTGCGGCGACGACGCGGACGACGCGGCGGGTGCCGGCGGGTCCGCCACCACCGGCGCGACCGGCGGCGCGGCCGGCGGCTCGTCCGGCACGAGCGCAGCGCCCGCCTTCCCGCGCCAGGTGGCCCACGAGGTGGGCAGCACCACGATCACCGTCGCGCCGCAGCGGGTCGTGGCCGTGACGGACGGCGCGGAGCTGGCGAGCCTCCTCGCCCTCGGCGTGCGGCCGGTCGGCTTCGGGCAGCGCAACGACCCCCTCGAACCCTGGATCGCCGAGGCGCTGGGTGACCGGGCTGGCGTCGAGACCTACGCGCTCGAGTCGGAGCCCAACCTCGAGCTGATGGCGTCGTGGCGGCCGGACGTGATCGTCGGCCAGTACGGGTTCGTCACCGAGGAGACGATCGCCCGGTTCCAGGCGGTCGCACCGACCGTCTCCACGAGCTTCATCGACTGGCGGACGAGCTTGCGCCAGGTGGCGCAGGCCGTCGGCGCGGATGCGGAGGCAGAGCGGGTGATCGCGGAGCTCGAGTCGGAGATCGCGGCGGCCGGGGAGCGGCTGGCGGGCCGGGGCCGCGAGATGCGCTGGTTCTTCGGGTTCCCCGACTACTACGGCCAGCTCAACGACCAGAGCCCCATCGGCAAGCTGCTCACCGAGCTCGGTCTGCCGTCGTTGCCCCCGCAGGTCGCGGAGGGCGAGGCGATCGACCAGGTGCTGCCGGAGAACCTCGGGGCCGCGCTCGTCGGCGCCGAGGCGATCGTGATCCTCGACTTCGAGGATCCCGAGGGTGACGGCGATGCGGAGCTGGTGCAGCAGCCGCTGTTCGCCGAGGCGCCCCTGGTCACGGGCGGCAGCGTCCTCGAGATCGGGGTGGACGACTCGAACGCCGCGTACTTCGACTCGGCGCTCACCATCCGGCGCAACCTCGCGCTCATCGAGCGCGTGCTGGACCACTTCGCCTGAGATGGCGACGGCGCTGCACGCCGAGCTCGACGCGGTCGAGGTCCCGCTCCACCCGCCGGCGCGCCCGGCCGCCGTCGAGGTGGTGCCACGCCCTTCGGCCTCGTCGCTGCGGCTCGCCTGGGGACTGCTCGGCGTCGGGGTGGTCCTGCTCGCAGCCTGCGCGCTCTCCCTGATGGTGGGCGCGCGGCCCGTCGCCCTCTCGCAGGTCGTCACGGCCTTCACCGACCACGACGGTTCGGAGGGTCACCTGATCGTGCGGGAGCTGCGGGTCCCGCGCACGATCGTCGGCCTGATCACCGGGATGTGCCTGGGCGCCGCCGGTGCGCTGATGCAGGGGTTGTCGCGCAACCCGCTCGCCGATCCCGGCGTCCTCGGGGTCTCCGCCGGCTCGAGCCTGTTCGTCGTGTTCGGCATCTCGGTGCTCGGCGTCGGCTCGGCCCACGGCTACGTGTGGCTCGCGTTCGCCGGGGCGCTCGCGGCGTCGCTCGTCGTCTACGGCCTGGGTGCCGCCGGCGCGGCGGGCGCCACGCCGGTGAAGCTCACGCTCGCGGGCGCCGCGCTGACGGCGGTGCTCGGGTCGTTGACGTCGGGGATGATCATCGCCGACGGCGATGCGCTCGACCGTTACCGGTTCTGGGTCGCCGGCTCCCTCACGGGTCGCAGCGACGACGTGGTCGCGCAGCTGGCACCGTTCGCGGTGGTGGCGCTCGTGGCGGCCGGCGCGTGCGGCGGGCGGCTGAACGCGCTCGCGATGGGCGACGACATGGCCACGTCGCTCGGGGTCCGCGTCGGGCGCGCCCGTGCGGGGGTGGCGCTGGCCGTCGTGCTCACCTCGGGTGTGGCCGTGGCCGCGGCGGGGCCCGTCGGGTTCGTCGGGCTCACGGTGCCGCACGTCGCGCGGGCGATCACCGGCCCCGACCACCGGTGGGTGCTGCCGTACTCGGCCGGCCTCGGCGCCGTGCTGGTGATCAGCGCCGACGTGCTCGGCCGCGTGATCGCGCGACCCGACGAGGTGCAGGTCGGCATCGTCACCGCGCTGGTCGGCGCACCGGTGTTCGTGGTGCTGGTCCGGCGCGCGCGGCTGAGCCGCCTGTGAGCGCCACGGTCGAGGTGGACGGCGGGCACCTCGTCGCCCGGGCGGGCGGCCTGGCCGCCCGCCTCGAGCTCCGCGCCACCGTCGTCGCGCTGGTGCTCGCGGCCGCGTCGCTCGTGCTCGCCTGCTGGCACCTCTCCGTCGGCGACTTCTCCCTCCCGATCCGCGAGGTCGCGGCGGCGGTGGCGGGTGGCGGCTCACCGGACGCGGCCTTCATCGTGCGCGAGCTGCGGATGCCGCGCACGCTGACCGGCGCGCTGGTCGGTGCGGCGCTCTCGCTGTCCGGCGCGGTGTTCCAGTCGCTGGCGCGCAACCCGCTCGCGTCGCCGGACGTCATCGGCGTGACCGCGGGTGCGTCGGCCGCCGCCGTGACCGTGATCGTCCTCGCCGGTGGCGGTGACGTGATCGGCGCCGACGGCGGCGTGGGCGTCCCGGGCGCCGCGCTGGCCGGCGGTCTCGTCGCCGCCGGTGTCGTCTACGGGCTCGCGTGGCGCGACGGCATGACCGGCTACCGGCTGGTGCTGATGGGGATCGCCGTCACCGCCGTGCTGTCGTCCGTCACGAGCTACGTGCTGACCCGCGCCGACCTGTACGAAGCGACGCGGGCCACCGTCTGGCTCACCGGCTCGCTCAACGGGCGCACCTGGGGCCACGTGCGCGTGGTCACCGCAGGTGTGGCGGTCCTCGCCCCCGTCGTGCTGTGCCTCTCGCGGCAGCTGCGCGTCCTGCAGATGGGCGACGACACGGCGCGCGCCCTCGGCACGCGCGTCGAGCGAGCCCGTGGGGGCCTCATCGTCGCGGCGGTGGGGCTCGCCGCGCTCGCCACCGCAGCGGCGGGACCCGTGGCGTTCGTCGGGTTCGTCGCGCCGGTGCTGGCTCGGCGGCTCGTGGGAGGTGGCACGCCGGCGCTGGTGCCGTCGATCCTGATGGGTGCGGTCCTCGTCCTCGCGAGCGACCTCGTGGCGCGCCGCGTCCTGGCACCGACGGAGCTGCCCGTCGGGATCATCACCGCGCTGGTCGGAGGCCCGTACCTGCTGTGGTCGCTGTGGCGGGCGAGCCGGATCGGGACGAGCGGATGAGGCCGCTCGCAGCATCGCCGGCCACCTGGCGGGACGTGGAGCTCCCCGACGTCGTCGGCGCCTTCAGGGGCGGCGACGCGGGCGCGGGCCACGGTCTGGACGAGCTCACCGCCCACGACGGCGAGCTGCTGCGACGTCTGCACCGCCTCACCCGGGAGGCCTTCGGAGCCCCGGCCGACACCGCCGCCTCGTTCCTCGCCATCTGGAGCGTCGGGGCGCTCGCCAACGCGGTCGGCGCGACGTGGGCGCTCGCCGACGCGGGCCTCGTCGTCGATCCTCGGACCCTGCGCCTCCTCCCCGGCGCGGACGCACCCATCACGGGGGTCCGGCTCGGGAGCAGGGTCGCGGTGGTGGGACCGGACCATCCCTGGGCGGCGGCGCCGGGCGCGCAGGTCGTCGTCGATCGGGACCAGCGCCGTGACCTCGCGGTCCGCAGCCTGGTCGCGGCTGCGGAGCCGGTGGTCGAGGCGCTGCACCGGTGCGTGCGCGTCGGCCGGGCCGGTCTCTGGAACCAGGTCGGTGACGGTCTCGTCGACTGGCTGGCGTACCGGGCGGCCCCGCCGGACGTCGACGTCGCGGCCGCCTGCGCCGAGCTGGCTCGCGCACCCGCCCGCCGCTGGAAGGCGACCGCCGTGGCCTGGCCGATCGGGACGGCGGCCGGACCGGCGATCGCCGTGCAGAAGGGCGGGTGCTGCCTGGAGTACCGGTTCGCGACCGCGGAGCACTTCAGCGGCGAGGACGGCGCCGCGTACCTCCGCGCCTTTCCTGTCGAGGCCGGTGAGCGCGTCACCTGCGGCACGTGCTCGCTGCGCGCCCGCGCCGACGCGGCGGCGCGGCAGCGGTTCTGGATCGAACGCCGGGGGCCGTCGTGACGCGGCACCGCGACGCGCCGGAGGTGGTGCCCGCCGACGCCGCCGGGCGCTCCGTCCGGCTCCGGGCGGAGCACGTGCGACTGGCGTACGACGACCGCATCGTCGTCGACGACCTCACCTTGGCGCTCCCCGCCGGGCGGATCACCGTGATCGTGGGGGCGAACGCCTGCGGCAAGTCGACGCTCCTGCGCGCGCTCGCCCGGCTGCTCACCCCGCGCGCCGGCACCGTGCTGTTGGACGGGGTCGCCATCCAGCGCCGGAACACGCGCGACGTCGCCACCGCGCTCGGCATCCTCCCGCAGCAGCCGATCGCACCCGACGGGATCACGGTCCGGGAGCTCGTCGCGCGCGGTCGCCACCCGCACCAGCGTTGGTTCCGCCAGTGGAGCCGAGCGGACGCCGACGCGGTCAGCTGGGCCCTCGAGGCGACGGACATGGGCGACCTCGGCGACCGGCGCGTGGACGACCTCTCCGGCGGGCAGCGGCAGCGGGCGTGGATCGCCATGGCGATCGCCCAGGAGACGCCGATCCTGCTCCTAGACGAACCCACCACGTTCCTCGACCTCGCGCACCAGGTGGAGGTGCTCGACCTCCTCGCGCGGCTGAACCGCGAGCACGGCACGACGATCGCCCTGGTCCTCCACGACCTGAACCAGGCCTGCCGCTACGCCGACCACCTGGTGGCGATGAAGGCCGGGGCGATCGTCGCTGAGGGCGACCCCCGCGACGTCGTCGACGAACCCCTCGTGCACGACGTGTTCGGGCTCCGTGCGCTGGTCGTGCCGGATCCCGTCACGGGCACGCCGCTGGTGGTGCCGATCCCCCGCGCGCACCAGGTCCGCTGACGGGGCGAGCCCCGGCTCACGGGGCCTGGTGGACGAGCTCCACCTCCAGCTCGAGCCTGATCTCCTTGGACACCAGGAGCCCACCGGCCTCGAGCACCATGTTCCACGTCAGGCCCCAGTCCTCCCGGTTCAGCGTCCCCGCGGCGCTGAACACCGCGCGGTCGTTCCCCCACGGGTCGGCGGCGTGTCCCAGGTAGTCGACGTGGAGGCGGACCGGGCGGGTGATCCCCTTGATCGTCAGCTCCCCGTCCATGCGGCCGCTGGTGCCCGTGATCGCGACGCCGGTGGAGCGGTACGTCGCCGTCGGGTGCTGCTCGACGTCGAAGAAGTCGGCCGACCGCAGGTGCTCGTCGCGGGCTCGATCCCCGGAGCTGACCGACGCCATGTCGATGGTGACCTCGACCCTCGAATCGTCCGGGCGCTCACCGATCGTGACCGTGCCGGCCACGCCGGTGAACCGCCCGCGGACCTTGGTCAGCCCGAAGTGCCGGCCGACGAAGCCGACGTCGGCGTGACCGGGATCGACGACCCACGTACCGGCGGCGGGCACGACGGACCCGTCGACGGTGCGGAGGGCGGATGGGCGCTGCTGTGTTTGCGTGTTCATGCACGCAAATCTACAACTGCGTGCGCACGCACGCAAGTGCTATCCTCGAGGCATGACGGAACAGGTGGACGTGTCGGCCTGGCGCGCGGTGCTGCTCACGCACAGCCGAGTGGTGCGGGCGATCGAGCGCGACCTCGACGTCGCCGGCGCGATCCCCCTCGGCTGGTACGACGTCCTGCTCGAGCTGAACGCGGCGCCGCAGCGCCAGCTGCGCATGCAGGAGCTCGCGGCGCGCGCGGTGCTGTCGCGCACGCGGGTGAGCAGGATCGTCACGGAGCTCGAGGGCGCAGGGCACGTGGAGCGACGCCCGGACCCGAACGATCGGCGCGCCTGGCTGGCGACCCTCACCGCCGACGGTCGGGCGGCGCTGAAGCGCGCCGCTCCCCTCTACCTCGCCGGCATCGACCGCCACTTCAACCGCCTCGTGACCGCTGACGACCGGCGACGCCTGGCGCAGATCCTCCAGCAGGTGGTCGACGCCCACCAGGCGGAGCTCGATCCCCGTCGCTGACGACGCCCCGCCGCGTGGCGGGTCGAGCGCGTCGCGCGGTTGGACGTTCGTCGGACGCCCCTGTCGTTGACTGCCCGCCCATGCGCCGACCGATCGCCGATCCCCGCCTCCGCCGCCCGCTGCTCGCGCTCGTGCTCGTGCTGCTCGCAGCCGTCGTCGGCGTCGCGGCCCCGCCCGGGACGAAGCAGAGCGGGGCCGCGACGCTGACGCCACCGCCGCCGCCGTACGACGCGCCGGCGGGGGCGCAGTACGTGGTCACCGAGCGCGACGGCACGGTCACGATCACCTTCCCGTCGCAGACCCTGCTGAACCGGCGCGGCGAGACCGTTCCCCTCGGCGGGCTGCAGGGCTGCGGCAGCTTCGGCTGCTTCTACTGGGGGATCGGCTGGAACTTCGGCTACGTGGGCCACGAGGTGATCGACGGGTGCACCCCGACGGACTGGACCTGCACCTTCCGCTACCTCGACGGCTCGCCGACGGGCAGCAGCTACTGGTCGATGGTGACGGCGACGCTCGGCTACACGAGGCTGGCCGAGGGCGGGAGCATGACCGTCTACATCTGGTCGCCGGCCACGCACGCCCAGGTGTCGGCTCGTCCCATGCTGAACGGCTCCCCGTTCTCGACGTACTCCGGCGACCGCGCGTACCTCGTGCGCGGCGGGACCATGCCGACGTTCGCCGATTGCGAGGCGATCGACCAGTACGACCCACCCGGGGACGCGACCTGCATCAAGATGACCTCGTACGGCACCTTCTACGCCAACGTCCCCCTGGGCTCCGGGCCGTGGATCGTGCACCCGTACGTGACGGCGACGACGGGTCTCGTCGCGAACTCGCCCCGCCAGCAGTTCTACTACTCGGCGCCGCCGGGCTACTTCGGCAACGCCAACGTCGTGTCGGTCACCGACGACGTCACCGTCGACCTCCCCTACGTGGCACCGGGCGCGGTGACCACCACGACCGCCGCGCCGACGACCACGACGGCGAGCGCCTCGACGACGACGAGCGTCCCGGGCGCCGGCGGCGGCAACGCTCCGCCGCCACCGGTGGTCACCGCGGCGACCGCGGGCTCCCCCGGCTCCGTCAGCGGGACGATCGACGGGCAGCCGGGCGCGACGGTGCGCGTGACCATCGCCCACCACTCGGGCGCATCGTGCGCCCGGCAGATGACCGGGACGGGCGTCACCACCGTCGGCGCGGTGGACGTCGTGATCGAACAGGACGGCGAGTCGCCGTTCACGGTGTCGGGTCCGCTCCCGGCCGGCGGGTGGGTCTACGGAACGGCCGCCTCGTCGTCGGTCGGCGACTGCTTCGCGGTGGCCACGCCACCGACCACGACGGCTGCGGCGACGACGACGACCCTCGCCGCCACCACGACGACGGCTGCGGCGACCACCACCACGGCCCCAGCGACCACCACCACCGCCGCAGCCACCACCACCACCGCCGCCGCGACCACCACCACCGCCCCGGCGACCACCGCGGCACCGACCACCACGTCCGCACCGTCGACGACCCCCGCCGGCGGGACGGGCGGCTCCACCTCGGCGACGGCTGACCTGTCGCCCGGCGACGACCGGCTGCCCGTCGGCTCCCAGCGCGGGTTCACCGTCGGCGACTTCGTCCGGATCGGCACGGGCGCCGAGGCCGAGGTCCGCCGGGTGACGGGCTTCGGGTCGATCATCGTGTCCGCTCCGCTCGTCCGAGCGCACGCGGCCGGCACGCCGATCGTCGTCGTCGCGCCACCCGGTGGCGACGTGACGGCGCCGGTCATCTCCGTCGGCACGACCAGCGGGACGATCGTGCCACGCGGTGCAGCGGCGACGTTGACCTTCGCGTGCTCCGACACCGGCGTGGGGGTCGAGTCGTGCGGCGGGGGCGTCGCGAGCGGCCTCGCGCTCGACACCGCGACGCTCGGGGTGCACTCCCTGACGATCCGGGCGTGGGACCGCAACGGCAACGACGCCCGCAGCGAGTTCACCTGGACCGTCGTCGACCCCGCGGCCGCCGGTCCCGTCCCCGCCGCGACCGCGCCGGCGCCGGGTGCCGCGCCCGCGGCGAGCGGCGGCACGTTGCCACGCACCGGCTCGGCGGACACCGCCCTCACGACGGGGGCGATCCTGGTGCTCCTCCTCGGCGCGCTGCTCGTCCTGGTCGGGCGGCCCCGCCGCGACGCGGCACCAGCAGGGCGGTGAGCGGGTGGCGGAGGCCGCCCCCCGGACCCGGCGCTCGACCGTGACCGTGCTCGTGCGGGCCCTCGCCGGGCCCGCCGAGTCCGGCCTCCTCGTCGGCCACGTCGAGGTCGTCGACACCGGTGAGATCCTCCCGATCACGTCGGTGGAGGCGCTGGTCGAGCTGCTGCGGCGCCTGAGCCGCTGAGCGGCGCCGCCCGCTGAGGGGCGCCGTCAAGTCCGCTCCGAGTCAGCGTCAAGTGGGCCGTGGTCGAGTGGCGTCGACCACCCTGGGGCACCGGCCCCACGACGAACGGAGCCACCCGTGACCCTCACCATCACCACCACCTCCCCCGCACCGCGCGCCGCTGAGGCGGCGTCCACCTCCCCGGCCGACCGCCTGATGCGGGTCGCGGGCGTCGTGGGTCCCCTGGTCCTCCTCGCCTCCTCGCTCGTCTGGATCGGCGGCGACGACCTGGCCGAGGCGCGCGGCATCCTCACCTTCTGGGCGCTCCCGTTCCTGGCGCTCGCCGCCTACGGCCTCGCCGAGCGGCTCGACGGGGAGGCGCCTCGCGGACGTGCCGTGGTCACGGCGCTCGTCGCGATCGGCGCCTGCGCGGGCGCCGGCTTCGCCACGGAGGTGAACATGGTCGACCACTTCGGGATCGAGCGCCTGATGGAGCAGGACACCCCGTCGGCGTTCCTCGCGCTGGGGCTGCCCGGCCTGTGCCTGCCGCTGAGCCTGGCCGTGCTGGGACTGCTCTCCCTCCGCCACCGGACCCTGCCCCGCGCGCAGGCGCTCCTGCTCACCGCCGGCGGTCTGCTCTTCCCGCTGGGCCGCATCCCCCAGGTCGCACCCCTGGCGGTGGTGACCGACCTGCTGATCGTCGGCGCCCTCGCGCCCCTCGCGTGGCAGGCGCGGCCCCGGGCCGGAGCGGCGGCGTGACCGAGCAGGGGCACCTCTCGCTGCTGCGGGCGGCGTCGTCGGGGGCGGTCCTCGCCCCCGGCGACGCCGCGTACGACGCGCATCGGGTCGGGTGGAACCGCCGGGTCGTGCACCGTCCTCGCGCGATCGTCCTCGCGCACGACGCGCACGACGTGGTCGCGGCGCTGGAGTTCGCCGAGCGCCACCAGCTCGACCACGTGGTCCAGGCGACGGGGCACGGGCCCGTGCGGCCCGCCGGAGCCGACGCGATCCTCGTCGACGTGTCCGGGATCCGCGGCGCCCGCTTCGACGGCCGCACGGGCACCGCGACGGTCGGCGGCGGCGCGCGATGGACCTCGATCGCGGTGGCGGCCGCCCGCGCCCGCGCGGGCCTGGTCGCCGTGGCACCCGCCCACCACCACGTCGGCGTGGCCGGGAGCGCCCTCGTCGGCGGGTTCGGGTGGCTCGCCCGGGCCCACGGGTTGAGCCGGGACCACGTCGTCGGGGCGGAGGTGGTGCTGCCGGGCGGCGAGACCGTCGACGCCGGCCTCGAGCGCCATCCGGAGGTGCTGTGGGCGCTGCGGGCTGGCGCGACGCACACCCGCGGCGTCATCACCGCCCTCACTGTCAGGCTGGTGCCCCAGCCGGACGTGTACGCGGGGGAGCTCCGCTTCCCCGCCGAGATGGCCCCCGAGGTGCTCGCGCGCTACGACGAGCGCCTCGCGGAGGTGCCGCCCGAGCTCACCTCCAGCGTCGTGCTCGAGGCCGGTCCGCCCGGGCGCGTGGCGCTGCGTGCCTGCCACGCCGGACGCATCTCCGAGGGCCGGGCGTGGGTCGACGGCTGGCGCCGGTGGGCGGCGGTGGCGGACGACCGGTTCACCGTGCGGCCGGCGGCGTCGATCGCGAGCCTGGACGACGAGCCGGTCGCCCCGACGGCGCTCGCGACGAGGACGGCGTGGCTCCGGAGCCTGTGCGACGACGCCATCTCGCTGCTCGCACCGGCGGCGTTCGCCCGCGACCCCGCCGCCGGCCGCGTCGAGGTCCGCCACGTGGACGGCGCGGTCACGGCCGGAGGTGGGCCGGAGCTCCACGAGTCGAGCGCGCTCCTCCTGCGGGTCACGGCGACGGCGGGCACCGGCGCGGCCGATCCGGTCGAGCGCCGACTGGCAGCCCTGCACGCGGATCTGGTCGCCACCGGAGCGACGACCTCGGGGGCGTACGCCGGGTTCGCGGCGCCGTGCGGCCTCGCGATCGGCGCCCCCGTGGGCGCGCGCGGCTAGGCAACCAGTAGCGTCCACCGCTCGGTGGAGGATGTGCGCGGCGTGGGGATGCGCTTCGCGCTGCTCGGCTCGCTCGAGGTGCGCGACGCGAGCGGCGGCGTCGTCGACCTCGGCGGCGCCCAGCCTCGGAAGGTCCTCGGCATGTTGCTCGCCGCGGACGGGCGGGTGGTCAGCCCGGAGACCCTGATCGACGCGATGTGGGGTGACGCGCCACCGGCCACGGCACCCGGCACGCTCCAGACGTACGTGTCCCGGCTGCGGCGCGTGCTCGAGCCGGGCCGGCGGCCGCGCGGTGCGGCTCGGGTGCTGGTGACCGACCCGCAGGGCTACCGCCTCGCGATCGACGCCGACACGGTGGACGCGCGGCGGTTCGAGGCGCTGGCCGACGCCGGCCGCGACCTCGCGGCGGCCGGTCGCGCCGCCGAGGCCGCCTCCGCCCTCCGGGAGGCCGAGTCCCTGTGGCGCGGCCCTGCGCTGGCCGAGTACCGCGAGGAGGAGTGGGCGCGGGGCGTCGCGGCGCGCCTGGAGGAGCGCCGCCTCGCCGTACAGGAGCAGCGGATGGAGCTCGACCTGGCCCTCGGTCGCGCCGCCGAGGTCGCGGCCGAGGCCGCCGCGGCCGTGCACGCGGAGCCGCTCCGCGAGCGGAGGTGGGGTCTGCTCGCCCTCGCCCTCTACCGCTCGGGCCGTCAGGGCGAGGCCCTGCGAGCGCTGGATCGGGCTCGCCGCACGCTGCGCGAGGAGCTGGGCGTCGACCCCGGCACCGCGCTGCGCGAGCTCGAGGCGGACATCCTGGCCCAGGCACCGCACCTCGACGCGCCGGGGACGAGCCTGGCCGCGCCCGAGCCCGCCCCGCCCCCGGCGGGCGCGCGGCCTGCGTCGCCCGGGCCCGCCCTCGTGGGCCGAGACGGTGAGATGGCGGTGCTGCGCGCCGCGTGGGCCGAGGCTCGCGCGGCGACCCGCTTCGTCGTCGTGGAGGGGGAGCCGGGCATCGGCAAGACCCGCCTGCTCGAGGCGATCGCCGCGGAGGCGCACGCCGACGGCGCGCTGGTGACGTGGGGGCGCACCCACGAGAGCGGTGCCGCGCCTGCCTATTGGCCGTGGCTCGGCGCGATGCGCGGGCTGGTCGAGCACCGGCCGGAGCTGGCGGCGTCACTGGACCCGCTCCTCGACCCCGCGGTCGCGAGCGGCCCGTCGGGCGAGGCGGGGCCGGCCAGCTTCCGCGTCCACGAAGCCGTGGCCGCGGCCATCGAGCGCGCGTCCGCCGACGGGCCGGTGGTCGTCGTGCTCGACGACCTCCAGTGGGCGGACGCGGGCTCGCTCGACCTAATCGCGTTCCTCGCGACGCGCCTGGTCGACGCGCCCGTCCTCGTCGGGGTCACGCTCCGGACGCTGGAGCTCGGCCGCAGCGACCCGGTCACGGGTGCGCTGTCGTCGATCGCCCGCCGGAGCGGCAGCCGCCGCCTGCGGCTGCGCGGCCTCGCGGACACCGACGCCGCGGCGCTCGGCGCCCTGGCCGCGGGCCGCCCGCTCGCGCCGGCGGTGGCGGCTGCGGTGCACGCCCGATCCGGCGGCAACCCGTTCTTCTCCGGCGAGCTCGTCCGGCTGCTCGCCGACGAGCACCGTCTCGACGATCCCGCCGCGGTCGCCGACGCACCCGTGCCGGCGGGCGTCGGCGACGTGCTGCGCAGGCGGCTCGACCGCCTCCCCGGTGAGACGGTGGAGCTCCTGCGCGTCGCGGCCGTGCTGGGCCGGGACATCGAGCTCCCCCTGCTGGCCGCCGCCGCCGAGCGGACGGCGGAGGAGTGCGTCGACGCGCTGGAGCCCGCGGTGACGCAACGGCTCGTGGACGACTCCCCCGAGCCGCGCGCGTTCGGCCGCTTCGCGCATGCGCTCGTGCGCGAGGTCCTGGTGGAGGACCTGACGATCCCGAGGCGTGCCCGCCTCCACCTGCGGGCCGCCGAGGCCCTGCTCACCGGTGCCGATCCCGACGACGTCGCGGAGCTGGTGGCCGAGCACCTCTGGGCGGCTGCGCCCCTCGGCGTCGGCGGCCGCGCCGCGGACGCGCTCGAGCGCGCGGCCGAGGTGGCGGCGCGGCGGGCGGCCTTCGCCACGGCGGAGGACCTCCTGCGGCGGGCGCTCTCGCTGCGCCGGGCGGCGGGAGGCGGCCGGGAGGAGATGGAGCGGGAGCTCGCGACCCTGATGACGCTGGCCGGGGTCACGCGATCGCTGCACGGCTACAACGCCATCCTCCCCCTCCTCGACCGGGGCAAGGAGCTGGCGACGCGCCTGGGCGCCGACGACCTCCTGCTCAACCTGGAGTGGGCGGAGTGGGCCGCCGCCGACACCGCCTGCGACTTCGCCCGCGCCGATCCGATCGCGGAGCGCTTCCGCGCCATGGCCGAGGCGGCCGCGCCTCACGAGGTGGTGAAGCAGATGCTCGGCCACGGGGTCTGGGGCATCCACTGCTGGCACCACGGGCGGATCACGGAGGCGGTCGAGCACCTCGATCGCAGCAGGGGGGCGGCTGCGAACGTGCCCACCGCGCAGCTGCTGCTCAGCATCGTCGCCGAGCAGCGGCTCCTGACCGAGGTGTTCTCGGTCCACGTCCACGACCTGGCGGGCGACCTCGAGGGGGCCGGCCTCGCGTACGAGCCGCTGGTCCGCTCGCCCGACGACCGGTTCGGCCGAGCCATGGTCGCCGGGTTCGAGTCGGCCGCGGCGACGGCGTCGGCGGACCTGCCGCGCGTGATCCGGGCGAGCCGGGCGGGGTTGGCCGCCGATCCCGACGTCGCCTTCGGGTTCTGGGGGACGATGAACCAGATGTACGCCGCAGCCGCGTCGCTGATCGAGGGCGGTGATCCCGACGCCGCGCTCGTCCGGTTCGAGGAGGCGCACGCCCGCTTCCAGCGAGCGGGCACTCGGACCGGCCTCGGCTCCTACGACGCCATCATGGCCATCGGCATGGCGCGCTGCGGCCGGCTCGACCACGCCCGCCGGTTCCTCACGCGGGCTCGGGACGAGCTCGCGACCTGGGGCGAGCGGTGGCCCGAGCCGGTGATCCTCGTCGCCGATGCCGAGGTCCGGGCCGCCGAGGGCGCCGGTCCGGCCGTGGTGCGGGAGCTCCTCCAGCGAGCACGCGCGGTGGCCGTCGGGCAGGGCGCCCAGGCGATGTCGCGTCGGCTCCAGCGCCTGCTCGCCGAGCCCGTCGACGGCTGAGCCCGCCCTCACGGGGCGCGCTCGGCCCCTCGGTCGCTGCCCCGACGACGAGGGCTGCGCCCACGTCATCACGCTCGATCAGCCGGTTCCGTGACGCTCGTCAAAGTTTCCTTTGACTCCCCCTCCATATCGCTTTACTCTCGATCGTCACGGGCTCGCTACGTGGTCGTTCGGCGAGTCCCCGGACCTGGGGAGGACGGATGAAGGCCAAGCGCGTGCTCGGATGTGTCGTAGCCGGTGCGTTCATGCTCGCCGCGTGCGGATCGGACGACGACGACGGCGAGAGCGCGGCGACGTCGGCTGCGGCCGCGTCGAGCGCCGCGGCGTCCACGAGCGACGCACCGGCCACCAGCGGCGGCGACGCGGCCGCCACCACCGACGAGTCCGCGACATCGGCGACATCGGCGGCGCCGACCAGCGATGCCGCACCGTCCACCGCTCCGGTGGAGGTCATCCCGGTCCGCTTCACGGTCAACCCCGGGCAGATCGCGTGGCTGCCGTACTTCGTCGCCGTGGACAAGGGCTACTTCGAGGACGAGGGCCTCGACGTGAGCGTCGCCAAGCACAACCAGAACACGGCGTCGCAGTACCCGCTCTTGGGTCGGAACGATCTGGACATCGCTCCGGCCGTGCCGGGCCCGCCGTTGTCGAACCTGTTCTCGGAGGGTTTCAAGATCAAGCTCGTGGCCGCGACCTCGGCCGCGGAGGAGGGCTACCTCAGCAACACCGTCCTGATGGCGACCCCGGACGCCGCGGCGAACATCGACGACGTCGCCGACCTCGCCGGGCTCAAGATCGACGCCGCGGCCGAGGGCTCCAACGCCGATCTGCTGGTGAAGAAGGCGCTGGAGAAGGGAGGGCTGACGCCGGACGACGTGACGCTCACCTACACGGGCAAGACCCCTCCGGACATGGTCCAGAACCTCGCGAGCGGAGCCGTGGACGTGCAGAGCGTCGTCGAGCCGTTCGCGACGCAGGCGGAGAACGACGGCGTCGGCGTCAAGGTGTTCGCCACCTACGACGTGCAGCCCGGCTTCCAGGAGGCGTTCGTGGCGGTCTCCGAGGGCTTCTACGAGGAGCACCCGGACGGCGTCGTGCGGTTCCTCCGCGCGATGCGCAGGGCCATGGCCGACCTGAACGCGAGCGGCGGTGAGTGGACCGACGACATCGTGGCGATCGCGTCGGAGTGGACGACGATCCCGGCCGAGACCATCAAGGGCCTGGGCCGCATGCCGTACTACCCCGCGGACATGCAGATCGACATCGCGTCCTTCGAGGACGCGCAGCAGTTCTACGTCGACGGCGGGCTCGTCACGCAGCCCGTGGACACCGCCGAGCTGATCGACACCGAGCTGCTCGCCGAGGCCAGTCGCTGACGTGCTCCGGACGCGCGAGGAGGTGCGTGCCGCGCTCGACGCTCGAGCGCGGCACTACGTCGGCCTCGGAGCCGACCAGCTCGTCGACGTGCCCCCCGACGACCTGCCGCACGTGGCCGCGATCCCGCACCTGTTCGCGCTGGCCGGGGAGCCGCAGGTCCCGGTGGCCCGGCGGCCGACGTCGATCGCCGAGCCCGGCGCCGACGCTGCGCTCGCGACGTACGTCGCGTACCTCGACCGCGCCGTCGCCGTCGCGGCCGCCACGCGGTGGCACGTCGGCCCCCGGGTGAGCGGCCCGGACGATCAGCTGGTCGCGTTCACCGAGGTGGATCCGATCCAGATCCACCGGGGCGAGCGTCCACCGGTGTTCGTGTCGCTCACGCAGTACCTGCGCCCGGTGGCGACGGCGCCGGGCGCCTGGAGCGTCGACATCGAGGGCTACTTCTACACGTTGAGCGTCGATGCGCGGCACCACGACCCGCTCGCGGTCTGGCACTGGCACCCGAGCCGCGAGGCAGCGCCGCACCTCCACGAGAAGCTCGACGCCGGCGACGGACGCATCCCGCGCCGGATCCCGACGGGGTGGGCACGGCTCGGCAGCGTCGTGGCGTTCGCGGTCGACCAGTTCGACGCGACGTCGTGCGGCGACCCGGGCGACGTGCACGCGCTCGAGACGAGCGTGCTGGGGCCCTCGTGCTGGTCGTCGTGAGCGCCTCTGCTGGGCGGCGCCGCGCCGCGTGCCCCTCCTCCTCGTCGTCGGGCTGAGGGACGCGGGACGCGATGGATCTCGGACTCGCCCGCAGGCGTGCCCTCGTCACGGGGGCGACCGGCGGGATCGGCGGCGCGGTGGCCGAGACGCTCGCGGCGGAGGGGTGCCACGTCGCCGTAGGCTACGCGTCGGCTCGCGACGAGGCGGAGGCGATGGCCGGGCACCTGCGCGCCGCCCACGACGTCGAGGCGCTCGCCGTGCGGTACGACCTCGACGACGAGGCGACGATGGCGTCGGCGGTGGACGCGTGCGCCACGGCGTGGGGCGGCCTCGACGTGCTCGTCAACGCCGCGGTGCGCTGGCCCGAGCGCCCGAGCCGTGCGCCGAGCTTCGAGACGGAGGATCCCGAGGCGTGGCGGGCGACGCTCCGTTCGGTGCTCGAGGGCGTGTTCCGCACGACGCAGCTCGCGGTGGCGCACATGCGCGCCGCGGGCTGGGGCCGCATCGTGACCGTCTCGTCGACGATGGCGAGGGACGGCCAGCCGGGAGCCGCCGGCTACACGGCCGCCAAGGCCGGCCTGGAGGGGCTGCACGCGACGCTCGCGAAGGAGCTCGGCCCGAACGGGGTGCTGGTGAACGTGGTCGCTCCCGGCCTGACGCTGTCGCCGCGCCTGGCCCACCGGCGGACGCCGGAGCTGTTGGACGCGGTGCGCGACGCGACGCCGACGCGGCGGCTCACGGAGCCGCAGGACGTCGCGAGCGTCATCGCGTTCCTCGTCTCCGCCGCCAACCGGAACGTCACCGGCGAGGTCGTGCGTGTCGCGGGTGGGCTGACGTGAGGCGACGGGTGCGGCTGGCGGTGCTGCTCAGCGAGCTGCAGCACCAGTGCGAGGGCCCGCAGCTCAGGCGGGTCGTCGACCTCGCGGTGCAGGCGGAGCGGATCGGCATCGATGCGGTGTTCTTCGGCGAGCACGTCGTGATGGGGCCGGCGAGCGACGCCGACGGGCCGCCCGAACCGTTCGCTCCCCTCCGGCCGCGCCGCATCCACCCGGCGCAGCCGTGGCTGGATCCCTTCGTCGCGCTCGGCGCGGTGGCCGGTGCCACCGAGACGATCGGGCTCGGGACCGCGATCCTGATCGCGCCGTTGCGCCCGCCCGTGCTGGTCGCGACCATGGCCGCCTCGCTCGACGTGCTGTCGGGCGGCCGCCTGGAGCTCGGCCTCGGCGTGAGCTGGCAGGAAGCGGAGTACGAGGCGCTCGGGCAGCCGTTCCACCGTCGGGGCCGAGCGCTCGACGACGGGCTGCGCCTGTGGCGCCAGCTGTGGACGGGCGCCCCCGTCACCGACCGTGCCGGCGACCACGTGCTCGACCGCATCACCGCCGGGCTCCGTCCGGTCCGCGGCCGGATCCCGCTGTGGTTCGGCGGGGGGCTCTCGCCGGCGATGGTGCGGCGTCTGGTCGCGCACGGCGACGGCCTCGCCCCGCTCCCCCGCGCGAGCGCCGAGGAGCTCGAGGACCTCCGCCGCACGCTGGGGGAGGCGGGCCGCGCGTGGGCCGACATCGACCTGATCACCGGCATCCGGACCGAGCTCACCGGTGACGGACCGGGCGACCTCCGGGCCAGCCTCCGGCCGCTGCCGGGTCTGGTGGCGCAGGGGTACACGACGTTCGTGCTGTGGCCCGGTTCGTACGCCAGCCACGCCGACGAGCTCGGCGACGTCATGGCGGACGCACGCGCCGAGTTCGACCGCCTGGTGGACCAGCCCCGAGCGACCCTTTCCCGGTCGTGAACCGACTGTTACGATCGTCACGGACACGCTATGGCCACGGGGATGGGGATGGAACCGGAGAACCACGTGCTGCTCGTCCGCGACGGGGTCGACGGCCACTCGGTGGCCGAGCCGCTGGAGCTCGCGTGGACGCCGCAGCTCGACGCCGACGGTCGGACCGTCGCCGAGACCGCCCAGCTCGCACCGGGGGTCGCGCTGCGGCGCGTGTTCGTCGAGTCGCCGGCGTTGCACCGGTCACCCCACCGCCACCTCGTGGTGCACCTGGCCGGCCGGGCGCGTCTCCAGATGGACAGCGGGCAGGAGGTCGAGCTCGTGCCCGGCACGGTCGCCGTGTCGGAGGACCTCCACGGCGGCGGTCACCGCATCATCAGGCCGAGCGGCGCCGAGGACCCTCGGGTGACGCTGCTCGTCGAGCTGCCGGGGGCGGACGGCCGTGACGGTGGCTGAGACGCCCTCCCGGGACGACGCCACCTCGGCCGAGGTGGCGATCTCCATCCGCGACGTCGACAAGGTGTACGGCCAGGCGGAGTCGGCGGTGCTGGCGCTGGACGCGATCGACCTCGACATCCGCCGGGGCGAGTTCGTCACGCTGATCGGCCCGAGCGGGTGCGGGAAGACGACCCTCCTCCGGATCATCGCCGGGCTCGAGGCACCCTCCGTGGGGACCGTGGGCTTCGGCCCGCGGGCGACCGACGGCCCGCTGCGGAGCATGGTGTTCCAGGAGCACGGGGTGCTGCCATGGATGACGGTGCTCGACAACGTGGCCTACGGGCTCCGGGTGCGCGGCGTGCCCAAGGCGCAGCGGCTGGAGGTGGCCCGCTCGTACATCCGGATGCTCGGGCTGACGCGGTTCGAGAACGCGTACCCGCGGCAGCTCTCGGGCGGCATGCGCCAGCGGGTGAGCGTCGCTCGCGCCTTTGCCAACGACCCCGAGATCCTGTTGATGGACGAGCCGTTCGGAGCGCTCGACGAACAGACCCGGATGATGGTGCACGCCGACCTGTTGCGGCTGTGGCAGGAGCATCGCAAGACCGTCGTGTTCGTCACCCACAGCTTGAGCGAGGCGGTGCTCCTCTCGGACCGGATCGTCGTGATGAGCAGCCGGCCCGGCCGGATCAAGGAGAGCATCTCCGTGCCGCTGGAGCGGCCGCGTCACATCAGCGAGGCGCAGTCGTCGCCGGAGTTCGCCGCGGTGCGCGGGCGGCTGTGGGACGCGCTGCGCGACGAGATCGAGCTCCTGAACGCGCAGGAGGCGTCTGCCCCGCCGATCCCGCGGCGGAGCGTCTGGAGGAGGTTGATCCGATGACGATCGCCGACCGCGGCATCCTTCCCGAGACGGACCCGTCCGCGCTCCGGGCACCACGCGCCGTGGGCGCGGGGCGGGCCCCGTGGTCGCAGGCGCTCGAGCGGTGGTTGGGCTGGATCGTCGTGCTCGGCCTGCTGCTGCTGTGGGAGGCCGCGGCCCGCAACGGCTGGGTGGACCGCCGCATCCTGAACCCGCCGACGCAGGTCGCGCAGACGACCTGGCGACTCCTCGACGAGGGTTCCGGATGGTCCGACACCGTCGCCACGACCCGCCGCTTCGTCACCGGGATGCTGGTCGGGACGATCGCCGGCACGACGATCGGGTTGATCATGGGGTTGTTCCGCTGGCCGCGGGCCGGGCTCCGGCGCCCGATCCAGATCCTGTACCCGCTGCCTCGCATCGCCCTGTTCCCGATCATGCTGATCCTGCTCGGCGCCGAGGAGCGCACGTACATGTACGCCATCGCGCTCGGGCCGTTCTTCACGATGGCCCTCGCCGCGGAGTCCGCCGTGCTGGGCGTCGATCCGATCTACCGCGACATGGCCAAGAGCTTCGACACCGGCTTCTTCAACCTGTACCGGCTCGTGATCATCCCCGCCGCGCTGCCGGCGATCATGAGCGGGGTCCGGATCTCGCTCGGGGTGGCGCTGCTCGGCACGACCGCGGTCGAGTTCCTGCAGACCCAGGACGGCCTCGGCCACCTGATCTGGCGCTCGTGGCAGCTGCTGTCGCTGAAGGAGTCGCTGGCAGGCCTGATCCTCACCGCGATCATCGGCGTCGTGTCCTTCTTCGTCGTCGACGTCGTCGAGCGTCTCCTCATCCCCTGGCGCGAGGTGTAGCCCTTCCGGAGCAGACCCCGAGACGCTCGACCGGGGCACGAGCGGGCCGGCCTACATCAGGACGCCCACGAGCGTGCCCCACAGTTGACGCTCCGGTGGCGTGTGGTCGCGGCCCACGAACTGCAGCCGGCGCACGCGGATCTGCGACCTCGTCGGATCTCCCAGATCCGCGCTGCGCGGCAGCTCCATCGCGAAGGGATGCGTGAAGTTCGTCGTCGAGCCGTTGACGAGCGGGAAGAACCCGTCGCTGATCGTGCCGGGGGAATCGGCCGTGTCGATGATCCAGACCGTCGTGCCTGGCGTCGTGCACGGCTGCAGCGTGAGGCCCTGGTTCTGGTGGGCCGCGGACGCGAGTCCGACGCACAGCCCCGTCCGGTCACCGTGTGGCGAGTACTCGATCTGCGCCGCGCGGAGGTCGCCGTAGTGGTGGTCGACGTCGTCGGAGACCATGCCTGCGGCGTGGAACTGGGACACGAGGCCGGGCCGCGGCATCAGGTCCTGCGACGGATCGGCGCTGCTCGCGGGGCTGAGGATCACGGGCTGGCCCACCTGGGCCACCCCGCCGAGGACCGTCTCGACGACGTTCGGCTGGTCGTACGTGCCGAGCGCGCGGCTGAAGATCGAGATGCATCCGGGGCCGCATGCCGGCGTCGCCGCCTCCACGCTGGACGACGGTGACGGAGCGACGCCGACCGTCGCCGTCGCCGTCGCCACGGCAGCGACCAGGAACCTCGTGTTGATCGGCACGATCTCGCTCCTACGGTGCTCGACGTCTCGGCGCACGCGACTCGGGCGGCGACGGGGCTCCGGCTGGCGACCCGTCACGATCATCACGGGGGGTGCGCGGGCATCGAGCCCGTGACGAGCCCCGGTCGGCCATCCGCGCACCAGAGGGGCGTCCGCGACGACGGCTGCCAGGTCCAGGCGGTGCGCGACCAGGCAGTGGCACGGGTGCGAAGCACGGCGGCCGGAGCTGAAGCTCGCGGCACCCGAGCACCACCACCACGCAACGAAGGCACCATGACCACGACGCAGGCCGGAATCCCCTCACCCGCCGAGGGCCAGGATCTCGCGGCGACCCCGATGAAGTTCGAGGTCACCCGCATCCCCGTGACCGACATCGAGCGGGCCAAGGCGTTCTACCAGCGCCTCGGCTGGAGGCTCGACATCGACCACCTCTTCACCGAGCGGATCCGCGCGGTGCAGTTCACGCCGCCCGGCTCGCAGGCCTCGATCCAGCTCGCGCCTGCAGCGGGGAACGACCGCCTCCAGGGTCTGCTCCTGATCGTCGAGGACATCGAGGCGGCCCGCGACGAGCTCGTCGGCCGCGGCGTCGAGGTCGGCGAGATCTTCCACGCGCTGCCAGGCCAGGAGCCGGAGCCGGGGCGCGACCCGGACGGTCGGTCGTACGTCAGCCAGGCGATCCTGACGGACCCGGACGGCAACGTGTGGGTCCTGCAGGAGGTCACCGAGCGCATCCCCGGCCGGACGTAGGCGATGACGATCGAGGCGCTGGCGGGGCTGCTGCACGAGACGGCTCAGCGGCACGACCCCTACGAGCACGCCGCCGAGCCGCATGACTGGTGGGACTGGTACGCGGCGTACATGGACGCCCGCCAGCACGGCAGCAGCCCGGACGACGCCGCCGCGGTCGCCGCGCGCTACATGGCCGACGTCATGGGCGTCGCTGTCCGCACCGGCTCGACCTCGGCTCGACGCCGCGCCGGGAGCTGAGCTGCGACCGCGAGGATCGCTCAGTACGTCTTCCCCCAGCCGCCCGTGTGGAAGCTCACCTCCGGCTCGGAGATCACGCCGGCGTCGCGCATCACGGTCTGCAGCTGGGGGTCGGCCAGGAAGCTGCGCAGCTCCGCGAACGTCTCGGCCTGGTGGTAGACGGTGATCGACGACGGGTCGTCGACCGACCGGGCCGCGCCGTGGCCGATGATCCCGGCGGACCGCTGCAGGGTGGCGGCGGCGTCGTAGCCGTCCAGCCAGGTCTCGACGTCGGCCACGCGGTGGTGGAGGACGAACGCCGGGAGCTGCCGGTCCCACACGATCCGGTCGCGGACCGGCCGGAGCCACCGCACGTCCGGAGCGGAGACGACGCCGGCGCGCTGCATGACCTCGCCCAGCTCGCGCGAGGCGGTGAACACCCGGGCCCGCTCGAGGTCGGACAGCGCCAGGAAGAGCGTGATCAGGTGCTGGTCGTCCTCGCTGCGGTGGATGCGGTGGCCGAGGATGCCGGCGGCGCGGCGGGCGGGCTCGTGATCGTCGAAGCCGGCCTTCCACCGGTCGACGTCCGCCACCCGGTGGGCGAGGAGGGCGACGTACGGCGGCATCGAGGCGGTCATGGCCGCATGGTGCGGCCGTGCCCGCGTCACGCGCGCGTCACCCGGCGGCGACGTGCTCCCGCAGACGGGTCGTGCGCCTGACCCAGCTGGTGAGCCCGTGGGCGCCGCAGAGCGCCTCGGCGCTCGACAGCCAGGACTCACCCTCGGCGTCCAGCGAGCCGGTCGCGCGCACGCGGTTCTGGGCCAGCGCGAGGAGGGTCGTGGCGCGGTGGTACTCCCACCCGAACTCCTCGGTGGTGGTCAGGGCGCCGAGGAGGTGCCGCTCGGCCTCGTCGTACCGGCCGAGCAACGACGCGAGCTTGCCGACGTAGGCGGCCACCGGGCCCTGGCTGGTGACGCCGTTGAACGACACCTCCCCGGCCATCGGCTCGATCACCGGGAACAGCCACTCGGCGGCGGCGACGTCGTCGAGCTCCAGGGCGAGCACGGCGTGGGCGATGAGGGTGGTCGATCCGAGCGAGTCCTGCGAGATGGCGTCGAGCCCCGCCTCCATCGCCTCACGGAGCAGCTCCCGACCGACCTCGGGGCGGCCGACCTCGCTGCAGACGAGCGCGTGGCCGGCGCGGAAGAGCCGCTCGACGTGCGGCTCCTCGTCGATCACCTGCTGGATGAGCGGGAGGAGCTCGGCGTGTCGGCCGGCGAAGGTGCCGAAGAAGAAGAACTGGCCGGCGAACACGCCGAACGCGTCCGGCTCGCCGATCTGCATCCCCAGCTGCAGCGTGGCCCGCGCGACGCGCTCGGCCTCGTCGAAGCGGGCGCTCATCGTCGCGACGAAGGTGTCGACGATGCCGACGTGCCAGCGCATCAACGGCTCGCCGATCTGGCCGGCGATGTCGTGCAGCCGTGCGAGGGAGCGGGCGGCGAGCGCGGCGTCACCGACGCACACGGCCGTGCCGTACGAGACGTGGTGCACGACGAACGCCAGGTGCGGGTCGTCCTCGTCGTCGGCGATCGCCGTCGCCTCCGCTGCCAGCTCGGCGCGCACCGACGCCGCGCCGGGCTTCCAGAGCGCGTACAGGACGTCCGGCGCCACCCGGGCCACGAGCGTCGGCTCGAGGCTCGACCGCGCCAGCTCCAGGGCCTCCAGCGCGGCCGCCCTCCGCCGCTCGATCTGGTCGCTGTGCCCCAGGCTCTGCGCCAGGAGCGCGGTCAGGCGTGCTCGCGTCGCCAGGTCGGCACCTGCGGCCCGGGCGACGGCAGCCTCGACGATCCGCAGCTGCTGACCCGACCAGCGGCTGCGCAGCGACCCCCGTGTCGTGGCGAACGCCGCCCGGATCAAGGTGGCGTCCGCGCCGCACGCCTCGGCCAGCTCCGCTCCCCGGCGGATCGAGTCGCGGGCCGTCGGGTCGCCGGCGCGCGTGCCGGCCTCGCCGATCCGCACGAGCAGGTGGGCCAGCTCGTCGTCGGGCCTCCCGAGCGCCGACGCGTGGTCGAAGGCCTTGCGGAACCACCGGACGGCCTCCGCCGGTCCCAGGTCGGCGAGCGCGAGCTCACCGGCCGAGGTCGCCCATCGCTGCGCGTCCTCGAGCAGCCCGCCCAGCTCGGCGTGGCGGGCCAGCTGCGGGGCGAGCTCGATCGCCGGCGTCGCCTGGGCGGCCGACAGCGCGTGGAACGCCTGCGCGTGCAAGGCCTGGGCGGCGCGGCTGCCCAGCTCGGACTCGAGCGCGTGCGCGACGAGGGCGTGGGTGAAGCGGACCTTCCCGGACAGCGACGGGTGGTCGGCCAGGATCCCCGCCGACACCGCGCGACCGATCAGCGCGGCCACCTTGTGGTCGGCGACGTCGGTCATCGCCGTGAGCACGAGCTGGTTGAACTCCTGGCCGACCACCGCCGCCGCCGTGAGCACCGGCTGGGCCTCGGGGCCGAGCGCGGCGACGCGGTGCCAGATGAGGTCGCGCAGCGCCGGCGGCAGCTCCCGCGTGGTCGCCGGCGCCGGTGACACGGCGCCGCCAGCGAAGGTCTCGTCGCTGTCGATCCAGTGCCGGAGCAGGTGCTCGGCGAAGAGCGGGTGACCTGCGGTCTCGGCGTGCAACCGGGCGACCAGCGGCCCGACGTCCCGGGCCGCCGAGTCCGGGAGCCGCTCCTGCACCAGTGCGGTGAGCTCGTCGACGTCCAGCCCGTCCAGCTCGATCCGCTGCGGCCCCGGGGGCGCCGCCCCGGCGAGCGCGGCGGCCAGCGCGGCCGGCTCGCGGGCGCCGAGCACGAGGAGGACGGGCGCGGCGCCGAGGCGGTCGGCGAGGTACCGGAGCAGCTGGAGCGCCGCCGGCTCGGCCCAGTGGAGGTCGTCGAGCACGAGGACCAGCGGGGCGATCGCCGCCGCCCGGGCGATGACGTCGCGCACGGCGTCGAAGAGCCGCTGGCGGGCGGTGTCGTCGTCGCCGGCGGTCGGGACCGCGAGCTCGACACGGGAGCCGACGTGCGGGACGAGGCGGAGCAGGTCGCCGCCGTAGGCCGCGGTGTGCGCCGTGAGCACCGCGTTCGGCAGCGTGTCGACCACCCGTCCGACGACGCTCTGGAACGGATGGAACGGGACGACGACGTGCTCGTCGCAGCGCCCGTAGAACACGTCCCACGCGGACGCCTGGCGCGCGAACGTCGCCAGCAGCGTGGTCTTGCCGATGCCGGCGCTGCCCGAGACCAGCACGATCCGCAGGCCCCGCTCGCGCGCCTCCTCCGCCGCGACCGCCAGGGTCTCCAGCTCCTGCCGGCGCCCGACGCTCGTCCGCACCGCGGCCAGGACCTCGTGCAGCGGCGGGGCGGTGCGCGCCGGAGCCGTTCCCGCCGGTGCGTCGCCCCCGCCGGCCGGTGCCGGATCGTCCAGGCCGTCCCAACCCGTCGCCACCCGCCGGTCGACGTCCCGCAGCTGCGCCGACGGCTCGGTCCCCACCGTCTCGGCCAGCTCGTCGCGGTAGCGCTGGAACGCGCGCAGCGCCTCGGTCCGCCGCCCGCAGGACGCGAGGGCCCGGATGAGCAGACCCCGCGGGCGATCGCGGCTGGGGTGCTCGATGATGTGCGGTTCGAGGACGGCGATCGCGTCGTCGGGCCGGCGGCGCGCGAGCAGGGCCTCGCCCAGGTCCTCGACGGCGGCGGCGCGGATCGCGGACAACCGGACGGCCTCGCCGACGGCCCACGCCTCGTCGGCGAACTCCTCGAGCGCGTGTCCGACCCACCGGTCGAGCGCGGCGGCGATCAGCGCCGGGTCGCCGGCGGCCGACTGGAGCTCGGCGCACGCCAGCGCTGCATCGACGGTGGCGTCGAGGCGGTAGCCACCGACCGTCGTGTGCAACGACTCCTCGCCCACGAGGCGGCGCAGACGCGACACCGACGTCCGCAGCGCCCCGCTCGTCACCTCCAGCACGCCGCAGAGGTACTCGGCCCACACCGGGATCGACGCGTGGATGGCCAGCACCCCGAGGAGGCGGCGCTGCGACGCGCTCGGCAGATCGACGACGTCGCCTCCCGCACGGAGCACCTGCACCGGGCCGAGCACCCGGACCGTCACGTGGTCCCGTGGCACCGCCACACTGTGCCGCATCCGGTGACGCGCAGGTGACGCGAAGGGCGTGGCTTGATCGCTCCATGTTCGTCACCGTGCTCCACCACATCCACGATCCCGAGGGGTTCACCGCCGCCGAGCAGCGAGCGCTCGACGCCGGCCTGCCCACGCAGGTGGCCCTGCCCATCCACGCGGCCACGACCGATCACCGCTTCGGCATCTGCATCTGGGAGGGCGAGTCCGTGGAGGCGGTCCGCGAGGTGGTCGAGGGCGCCGTCGGCGCCTGGGCCCGGAACGAGTACTTCGAGGTGCACGTCGACGGCCTCACGCCGTCGCTCTGAGAGAGGACCACCACCATGCCCAAGTACCTGTTCGAGGCGAGCTACACGGCCGAAGGCGTCCGTGGCATCAAGGAGGCCGGCGCGGCCAGCCGCGCCAAGGCGATCACCGACATGACGGCCGCCCTCGGCGGGAGCCTCGTGTCGTTCCACTTCGCGTTCGGTGACGTCGACGCCTACGTCGTGGTCGACCTCCCCGACGACGAAGCGGCCGCGGCCGCCGCCTTCACCGTCGGTGCGAGCCCGATGACGCGGCTCAAGACCGTCAAGCTGCTCACGCTGGAGGAGGCCGACGCCGCCATCCAGCGCTCGGTCGACTACCGCCCGCCGGGACGCTGACGCCGGCCCCGGCCGCTCCCCGGGCGACCTGGCACCGTGCCGACGTCCGACGCCGTGGCGCGGTCGTCCCCCGTGAAGATCGCGTACTGGATCAGGCCGGCGAGCCACCGTGTGTACTCGTCCTCGCTCCAGCCGTGATCGAGCAGCAGCCACCGGGGCTGGGGGGAGTTCAGGGCCCAGACCGAGTCGACCGCCTGCTCGAGCGTGATGTCGTCGCGGAGCCAGCCCTCGGCGGCCCAGTGCCGGACGTAGAACGAGCTGCCGACGTGCCGCTCGCGCTCGGTGGTCCGGGCGAACTCGGCCAGCGCCGTGTCGGAGTCGCGCGCCCCGAGGAGCACCCGGAGCAACGGGTCGATCCGGCTCGAGACGAGCTGCGCCAGCTCGGCGTAGGCACGGGCCGCGTCGGCCGGGCTCGCGGCGTCGCGCACGGCGATCGCCTCGGGCCGCTCCGCCAGCGGGACGGGCTCGTCGTCGCCCGCGAGCGAGACGTCGTAGACCGCCTTGAGCAGCGCGGCCTTGCCGCCGAACGACTTGTAGATCGTCTCCTGGGAGACGCCGGCGTCGTCGGCGACCTGGCGGATGGTCGTCGCCGCGAACCCGCGCTCGATGAACGACGCCCTGGCGGCCTCGATGATCCGGCCGCGGGTCGTCCGGGCGGCTTCGTGGCGCTGGCTGTTGTCATAGGGCACCGATCTGCCTCCAGAGGAGATGTCGTGCGTGCGCGCGCATTCGGTACAGTACCCTGTACATTCATTCCAGTTTGCTGTATCGAAAGGCTCGACCATGACCACCTCCACGGCCATCACCACCACCGTCACCGCCAGCGCGACCCGCGACGAGCACGTTCGGGCCGCCGAAGCGGCGATCCACGGCGTCGTCAGCGGAACGTTCGATGATCTCTGCGCCGTCGTGCACCCCGATGCCACGAACGGCGAGTCGTCCGCCGAACCGCCGGCCACCCGCGGCCGCGGACCGCGCGCGTTCCACGCGACGGGCGAGTGGCTGCGCGAGGCCTTCTCCGACCTCGTCTGGACCACCGAGCGCAGCGTCGCCGAGGGCGACGTCGTCGTCACCTACGGCACGATGTCCGGCCGGCACACGGGGCCCTTCGTCGTCTGGACGCCGGACCAGAGGGTCGAGCGTGCGTTCGCACCGACCGGCAGGACGTTCGCCGTGCGGCAGGCTCACTTCCAACGCATCAGCGACGGCCTCGTGATCGAGCACTGGGCGGTCCGCGACGACCAGGGCATGGCGCTGCAGGCCGCCTGGATCCCGCCAGGTCCGGTCTTCCTCGTCCGCTGCGCGCTCGCCACCCGACGAGCCCGCCGCGCCGCGTCGGCGCTTGCTGGACCCCGTTCGGCGTCGTAGCCGGGGCCGACGTCCGGCGGGGGCCGGATCGATCGAAGCGGCCGACGGCGTGGCGTCGTCCGAGCTGAGCCGCGGAGCGAGGGTCCACTACCCTCACAGGCCGCGGCGGCCGCGCGGGGGTGCGGGCGCTGAAGGGACGCGATGATGCAGCTGCTCCACGAGATCGACCCGCGAGAGTTCGACGCTCCCGAGTTCCAGCACGACCCGTTCCCGCTGTACGCGCGGCTGCGCGACCACCACCCCGTCTTCCGCGACCGGTTCCACAACCGGTGGGTGCTCAGCCGCTACGAGGACGTGGAGGGAGCCCTCCAGGACAACGAGAGCTACGACCGGGCGCTCTACAAGCCCGACGGGCCGTACCGGTTCGGGTCGACGCACGTGTTCGGGCCGAACATCCTGGAGTACGGCAACGGGCCTCGTCACCGCTGGCTGCGCAACGTCGTGGCCGGCCAGTTCGTGGGCAAGGGGCTGACGGCGTTCATCCCGATCATCGAGAAGATCGCCGGGGAGCTGCTCGACCAGTGCTCCGAAGCCGGCGAGATCGAGCTGGTGCGGCAGTTCTCCAACCAGTTCCCGATCCGGGTCATCTCCAACATGCTCGGGTTGCCGCGCGACGACGAGAACCGCTTCGTCGTCTGGTACCAGGCGCTGATCGCCGGGCTCGGCTTCGGTGGCGAGCACCTGGCCAAGGGCATCGCGGCGCGCAACGAGATGTGGGACTACCTCGAGCCGATCATCGTCGAGCGCCTGGAGCGCCCCGGCGAGGACCTGCTCTCGCGCCTCGTGGTCGCCGAACTGGACGGGGAGCGGATGACCCTGGACGAGGTGAAGGGCTTCATCGCCCTGCTGCTCGCCGCGGGCGGTGACACCACGGACAAGGCCATCGCGAACATGTGGTACCACATGCTCTACACGCGACCCGACCAGTTCGAGGACGTCCAGCGCAACCCCGAGCTGTGGGAGCACGTCTTCGCCGAGATGATGCGCTTCGACCCGGTGGTGCACGCGCAGGCCCGCTACACCACACGGGAGATCGAGCTCCACGGGCGGGTGATCCCCGAGCGGGCACTCGTCACGCTGTACCTCGGTGCCGGCAACCGGGACCAGCGGGTGTTCTCCGATCCCGACACCTTCGACATCCACCGCACCGACCTGCACATGGGGCGGGAGAACCGGTCGGGCCGGTACCGCGACCAGCAGAAGGGGCACCTCGGGTTCGGCATCGGCCAGCACTTCTGCATGGGGTACGCGATGGCACGTCAGGAGGCGATCATCGCCTGCACGCGGATGATGGAGATGATGCGCAACCCGCGTCCCAAGTTCGCCACGCACGAGGGGATCACGTCGCCGTCCATCGACTCGGGTGGGTTCCGATCGCCTCGCGAGCTGTGGATCCGGTTCGATCGACCGAGGCGCAGATGAGGATCGTGATCGACCGCGACCGGTGCATCTCGTCCGGGGAGTGCTGCTACAACCACCCCGATCTGTTCGAGTTCGGCGACGAGGGACTGACGGTCGTCAAGGTCGGCGAGGTCACCGGCGACCGTCAGCGGTTGGAGGTGGCGCAGGCGATCGAGGTCTGCCCCACCGGCGCCATCAGCATCGAGCCGTCGGCCTGACCCCAGCGTCGCGACGGTCCCGCCGCGGCCCTGGCGTCGTGAGCAGGACGGACTCCATCGGCAGGTGTGGCGCCCCACGCTGAGGCGTGGTCACCAACGCCAGCGCGTGGCTCGCTGCGAGAACTCGTCCTCGCGCTCGATCACTCCGAAGGCTCGCTCCGGCGTGACCGCGAACACGGCGTTGCTCCGCAGGAACGCCTCCGTCTCCGCATGCTCGTCGGAGCCGGGGAAGTACTTGGCGAGATACGCAGTGACCATCCGGCTGAACCCGGCGTCCCCGACATCCGGATCGATGCGGCGCGCGACCCCCTCGACGGACACGCACTCGACGGTGTCGTCCACGGCGACCACGCACCGCGGGTTCTCCGCGAGGTTGCGCGCCTTGCGAGCGGTCGGCGCGCACGAGAACCAGAACTGATCGTCGTCGGTCAGCCACACGCCCCACACGGGCATCGCGTGGGGACGGGCCGTCGCCGAGGCGGTGACCACCCAGTAGTTCTTGTTCGCAGCGAGGCGCTCCTGCGCCCACCGCCACGCCAACGTGCCGTCGAGATCGGCGGGCACTCCGTAGTCGGCCATCGCCGGCCGTTCGACGATCGGCACGCCACGAGACGCTAGCCAGGTCCCGCGACGTCGGCCGCCGGCACACCTCGGGTACGAGTGCACACGGGCCTCCACGCCACCTCGCGTTGACAGAGCGTTGACGGCCTGGAACGGACGAGGCCCTCCCCGCCGGAGCGGAGAGGGCCTCTGACCTGTTGGTGGCGGGGGCAGGATTTGAACCTGCGACCTTCGGGTTATGAGCCCGACGAGCTACCGAGCTGCTCCACCCCGCGGCGGAGATCCACAAGCTAGCGACGCCCCTGCCGCTTCGCAACCCCTCGGTGGGCACGGCATCCGACCTCGCTCGGAGCGCCAGGAGTACCGTGGCCGCGACCGCCGACACCGCACGGGGAAGCGAGCGCCGCCAGCGATGGGACTGTTCACGAGGAAGCCCAAGGTCGACCCGGAGCTCCAGGCGCTGCGCGCCGAGATGGCCGACCTGCGCGACCGGTTGGAGGTCGCCGAGCTGTCGAAGATCCAGCTCCAGGACCGGCTCGCAGCGATCGACGCCACGACCAACGTGCTGACGACATCCGCGCGGTCGCACGTGGCCGACATCACCGGGCAGATCAGCGCCATCGAGGACCGCCTCCGCTCCGTCGGCGAGAGCCTGCCGGCGCCGTCCGTCCCGCCGCCGCCCTCCGTCGACCCGGCCGTCGTCGACGAGTTGCGGCGCCGGCTGGATGCCGTGGAGAGTCGCCCAGCGACCGATGCGGTACCCGCCGTCGACCCGCGGACGATCGAGGAGCTCCGCGAGCGCCTCGACGCCGTCGAGCACCGGCCGCCGCCGGAGCCGGCGCCGCTCCCGTTCGACCCCGCCGAGCTCCACCACCTCCGCGAACGACTCGACTCCATCGAGCACCGACCCGCACCCGAACCACCCCCGCTCCCCTTCGACCCCGCCGAGATCCACCACCTCCGCGAACGACTCGACTCGATCGAACAGCGACCGATGCCAGAGCCGGCGCCCACGGTCGATCCCGCCGAGGTCCACCACCTCCGCGAACGACTCGACTCCATCGAGCACCGACCCGCACCCGAACCACCGCCGCTGCCCTTCGACCCCGCCGAGATCCACCACCTCCGCGATCGACTCGACTCCCTCGAGCACCGACCGACGCCGGAGCCCCCGCCCACCGTCGACCCCGCCGCGCTCGACGAGCTGCGTGACCGGATCGCCTCGATCGAGGCGCGGGAGCCGGTGGCGCTGACGCCGCCGCCCGACGACCTGTCACCACTGCTGGCGCAGCTCGCCGAACGGGTCGACCACGTGGCGCACCTCGCACGGACCCCCGACCACGGCCTCAGCGCCCGCATCGACGAGCTGACGGCACGTGCCGCCGCCGTCGACGCGATCGCCGCGCAGCTGCACCAGCTCGACGAGCGAGCAGCGGGGGTCGATGCGCTGGCCGCCCAGCTCCGTGCGCTCGAGGAGCGGGCGGCGGCGGTCGACGCCCTGTCGGCACGCCTGGAGGAGCTGTCGGCGCGAGCCGAGGCCATGGACGAGCTGCACGCGCGGGTGACCGAGCTGACGGGCCGCGTGGAGTCCATCCCGGCGCCGCCCGAGCCCGAGCCGCCGGGCGAGCCGGTCGCCACCGCCGCCGACGTCGAGGCGCTGACCCAGCACCTGTCGGCCGTCGACGAGCAGCTCGCCGCGGCGTCGGCCGAGGCGCGGGCGGCACGCGAACAGGTGGCGCAGCTCGAGGGCCGGGTCGCCGGCATCTCGACCGAGCTCGCCAACCAGCTCTCGGAGCTGATGGGCGACATCGACTCGCTCGCCGAGCGCGTCGAGGCCGATGCGGAGTCGCGACCGGCGATCACGCCGGACGAGATCGACGTGCTCCGCACGGGTCAGTCGCGCCTCGCCAACGAGCAGGCGCGGTACGAGATCGCCTTCCGCGAGGACCTGGCGACGCTCGCGGAGCAGGTCCGCCTCCTCCGCGGCCGCTGACGCCGACGCGCGGACTCCGGCGGCAGGGGGCCGTGACCGGCCCGAGGCGCCGGACATCGGCCGCCGGGCAGGACGCGGGCCCGGGACTCCGGCGGCAGGAGGCCGTGACGGGCCCGAGGCGCGGACATCGCCCCGAACGGCAGCGACCGGGGTCAGCCTTGGAGCAGCTCGAGCGCCCGGCGGACGAGGTCGCGTGCCTCGGCGGTCAGCTCGCCGTACCTCGTGAAGTCGGCCGGGCTCTGCGCCAGCGCGGCGTCGGCCTCGGTGAACAGCTCGTCGGCGCGGGCGAGCAGCTCCTCGGGCGTCTCCTGCGGCGCGGCGGGCGCGTTGGGGTCGTCCGGGTTCGCCGGGTCCGGCTCGGCGGGCGCATCGCCCACGACGTCGCCGACGTCGACGTTGAAGCCCGGGACCAGCTTGTTGATCGCCTCCCGCAGCGAGCGGCCGTACGCGGCCTCGCCGTCGTACGAGGCGAGCACGAACCGGTACGCGGGTTGGCCGCCGACCGTCTCGGACTGCACGTACAGGGGCCGCACCCACAGCACGCCGTCACCGATCGGGATCAGCTGCAGGTCGCCGAAGAACACGTTCGAGCCGGCCCGGTCGAGGAGGGTGATCTGCTCCGAGATGGCGATGTCGCTCTCCATCGTCCCGGCGACGATGGCGGGGCCGTCGATGTTGGTCGTCTCCATCACGTACGCGGTCAGCTGGCCGTACGTCTCGGGGTCGCTGCTCGCGGTCATGAACGCCTGCAGCTCGCGGCGGTTGTCGTCGGGGCTGAACGGCACGAACGGCCGGAAGATCTGGAACGAGTCCTCGGTCTCGCCGGGCGCGCGGAACATCGCGTAGTACGGCGTGAAGCGAGCCGAGTCCGATTCCTCGGCGAACTCCTGGTTCTGCTGCGTCTCGGCCTCGTCGATCGGTGCGACCGCGCCGGCGTTCGTGCTCGCCGCGCGCGGCACGCCGGCCGGGCCCTGCGCCACCGACCAGGCTCCCGTGCGGTCGAAGAAGACCTCCGGCGTCAGCCGGTACTTCGAGTAGGCCTCCGTCTGGACCCGGAACAGGTCCTCCGGGTAGCGGAGGTGCTCGGCGAGGCCGGCGGGCATCTCCGACATCGGCGCGAACATGTCGGGGAAGGCGCCGTCCCACGCCCGGATGATCGGGTCCTGGTCGTCCACGACGTAGAACGACAGCGTGCCGTCGTACGCGTCGACCGTCGCCTTCACGCTGTTGCGGACGTAGTTGAACTCGTAGTCGAGGCCCGAGCTGGGGCTGAGCTGGCTGCGGCTCGCGTTCTGCGCGTACGGGTAGCGCGCGCTGGTCGTGTAGCCGTCGATCACCCACACCACCCTGCCGTCGAGCGCGACGGGGTACGGGTCGCCGTCGAAGGAGATGAACGGAGCGACCTTCTCGACCCGCTCGCGGACGTTGCGGATCCACAGCAGCCGCGACCCGTCGTCGACCGCGCTGGAGCCGATGAGGTTGTAGTCGAGGAAGCTCAGGGCGAAGGCCATGCGCTTGAACGCCGAGTTCAACCGCACGCCGCCGGCGCCCTGGTAGGCACCGGAGTCCTGCCCGGCGCACGTCTCCTCCCGCACCGACGTGCCGACGACGGCGTAGCCGTCGAGGCCCTCGCTGAAGTAGAGCTCCGGCCGCTCGAGCGGGACCTCCTGGTAGTCGGGGCGGCCGCTCGTCTCCACCCGGTTGACCGGCGCCTGGATCAGCCCGCAGCCGTGGGTGGAGATGAGGTGGCGGCCCTGCCACGACTTGTTCGGGATCGTGTCGAGGTCGAGCTCGCGCGCGGCGATGACCACCTGCTGCACGTCACCGTCCACCTCATAGCGGTCGATGTCGAGGTCGCGGATCGTGAGCCCGGCACGCTGGCCCTCGTCCGTGCGGAACCGGCCGACGAGCGTGCCGGGGTTGAGCAGGCGGACGTCCTGCAGCGGCGAGATGTCCTCCTCGAGCTCGTTCGCGGTCAGCGTGCCGAACGACACGACCTGCTCCGGCACCCCGCCGATGCCGAGCGCCTGGCGGGTCGCGACGACGTTGCGCTCGATGTACGGCGCCTCGCGCTCGCGCTGGTTCGGCTTCACCACGAGCGCCTGCACCGCCGCGGGGTAGATGACGCCGCCGAGCAGCGCCAGCACCACCCACAGACCCGACGCGACGATCGGCAGCCGCCACGAGTCCGTCTTCAGCGTGGAGAGGAAGAGCCCGGCGACCAGCAGCGCGATGAGCGCGAGCAGCACGACGGCGGGCAGCTGCGCGTTGACCACCGAGTACGTCGCGCCCTGCACGAACCCCCGCCGCTCGGCGGTCAGCTCGTACCTGGTGACCCAGTAGTCGCCGGCCTTCAGCACGGCCAGCAGCGCCAGCAGCACCGCGAGGTGCGCCTTCGTCGCCCGGCGCACCTTCGGCCGCGGCGGCTGGATGACGACGCCGCCGTTCAGCACGTGGGTGAGCAGCACCAGCAGCGTGATGAAGACGACCGCTGCGAAGAGCCAGTCGAGCACGAACGTCAGGAACGGCAGCTGGAAGATGTAGAAGCCGATGTCGTTGCCGAACTGCGGGTCGGACATGCCGAACGAGCGGCTGTTGCGGAACAGCAGCCACTCGCGCCAGTGACCGGTGGCGGGCAGCGCGAACAGGAGGCCGAAGAAGATCGCGACGGCGAAGCGCACGAGCCGGAGGCGGCGGCCGAAGATGTCGTGGAAGCGCTCGACGACCGGGTGCATGTTGGCCGAGAACGACGCCGGCGCGAGCCGGTCGGCGATGATCAGGTTGACGACCGCGACGGCGATGAACACGGCGCCGAACACGCCGAAGAGGAACGCCTTGCTGCCGATGACGCCCCAGAAGACGTCGCCGCGGCCGACGCTGCGGTGCCACAGGTAGTCGACGTAGAACCCGGAGAGCAGCCGGGCCGACAGCAGCAGCACCACGAGCAGCACCGCGACGGAGATGAGGGCGATCCGCCCACGGTCGCCGATGCGCCGCTCTCGCTCTCGCCCGCGCCGCCGTGGCAGGTCTGCTGCGTTCCGCATCGAGCGGAGGTTACCGGTGCGCCCGGTTCAGTCGCCTGCGGGGGCGATCATGCACCGGCACCCACCGTGCGCGGGCGCGCAGCGGTGGTCGGTGGGGAACGCCTCGCCGGCGGCGACCGCCCCGGCCAGCGCGTTGTCCTCGGCGTCCGGGCACGCTGGCCCGTTCGGGTCGACGATCCACCGGATCGGCGTGCCGGGCTCGACCGCGGCGAGCGCGCCCCGACCGAACGCGGCGCGGGCGACGTCGTCGAGGTGCTCGTCGATGCGCTGGTTCTTCCACTCGCGGTACGCCGTCCGCACGAGCGTGGCCAGCTCGGCGTTGTCGCCGTCGGCGTCGGCGACGCACCGCCCGAGGCGGTCGCGCAGCGGCGCCACCAGGTCGGCCAGCAGCGCCTCGCGGGCCGTGCGCGTCGCGGCTGCGAGGTCGACCCGGCTCGCCGGGCCGTCGCCCATCGACGCGGCGCCCGCCGTCGCGGCCTGCACCAGCTCGGGGTCGACGGCGTCCGCGTAGCGCGCCGCCTGCACGTCGAGCGCCGGCAGCAGCGCCTCGACGGTGCGCACCGCCTCCTTGCCCCGGAGGGTGTGGAGCACCTCGTTCTGCTCGTCCGCGAGCACCCGCTTCAACTTGCGCGCTGCCGTGACGATCACGGGCGTCAGCGCCTCGTCGCGCCGGTCGAAGGGCGTGTCCCCCACCTCGACGGCGAGCTCGGGCGCCTCGGGCGTCGGGTTGAACACCGAGTCGTCGGAACGGACCGCGGCACCCGCCGCCGGTGCCCGATCGGCGGCCGGCGGCGCCGCGGCCACGTCGGTGGTGCCGACGGCGGGCGGCGGGGACGGCGCGGGGTCGGCGGCGACCCGCGCCGCGACGGCGTCGGGCCGGGAGGCGCGCAGGCGGGCGAACAGGTCGTCGACCGACGCCCGCGCCGGAGCGGCCGGCTGACCGGCGCCTGTGCCGGGCTCGGGCGCGTCCTGCATCGACGGGTGCGCCGTCTCGCCCGGGAACAGCTCCACCACCGCGCCGCCGTCGCCGCCGCCGTCGCCGCCGTCCTCGCCCACCGGGCCGGGCTCGGCCTCGGCGGCCTCGTCACGGGTCTCCGCACCGCGCTCGGCCTCGGCGGCCTCCGCATCGATCTCGGCCTCGGCGGCCTCCGCATCGATCTCGGCGTCGGCGTCGGCGTCGGCCTCGGCCTCGCCCGCAGCGCTGCCGGCGCCGTCGATCTCCGACCCCTCGAGCCCGTCGGGCGCGTCGGCCCCGAGCGCCGGGGCGGTGGCGTCCGCCGGGTCGTCGTCGTCCACGAGCTGCAGGTCCTCGACCACGGCGTCCGCCGGGCCGACCGCGTCGACGGCGACGTCCGGGCCGGTTCCCGCCGCGTCGGACGGGAGCTCCGCCTCGATCTCCACCGTCTCGTCGTCGTCCGGGGGCGGCGGGACGAGGCTGAGCACCACGGTCTCGTCGGCGCCGATGCTCTCGCGCGCCGGCTCGGGGGCCGCCGCCACGGCCGGCGGCTGCGCCGGCACCATCACCGGCACGGGACCCGTCGTCGGCGACAGGTCGACGTACTCGTCGGGCTCGCCGAGCGGGGTCAGCTCCGCCATGACGTCCATGGAGACCAGGCGGGCGCGCTCGAAGGCCTGCAGGAGGCGGTCGCGCCCGTGGATCAGCTGCTCGATCTGCTGGCGGGCCATCTCGCGTCGGCGCGCCAGCTCGTTGAGCACGCGCTCGCGGTACGCCCGGGCCTCGTTGACCATGTCGCGGCCCTGCTGCTTGGCCATCTGCAGCTCCGCCTCGGCGTCGGCCGCGGCGTCGTTGCGCCGTCGCGACGACTCGACCTCGGCCTCCTCACGCAGCCGTTGCGCCTCGTCCGTCGCCTCGCGGAGCAGGCGCGCCGCGCCCTCCTCGGCGCGCAGGCGGATCTGGGTCGCCGCGTCGCGCGCGGTGTGCAGGATGCGGACCGCCTCCTCGCCCAGCATGCGCGTGACGACCTCGTCGTCCAGCGCGACGGCAGGCGAGGCCACGCTGCGCTGCGCGGAGCGCATCTCGCGCTCGAGGAACTTCTCGCGCTCCTGCAGGCGCGCCAGCTCGGCGGCGACCATGCGCAGGAACTCACGGACCTCGCTCTGCTCGTAGCCCTTGCGGGCCGTCGTGAACGCCGCCGAGGCGACCGCGCTCGGCGACGAGGGGTCGGGGCGGGTGAACGAGATGGCCATCGCCGCGAGCGTAGGTCTCGCACCGCGGGCGCCGGTGGCATGCCCGCGTACGGGGCGGCGTCAGCGCTCGGGCTCGAAGCCCTCGCCCGGACGGCCCAGCTCGAGGCCGTTGCCGCCGCGCTCCGCGAGCGCCTGCAGGGCCCCGTCGAGGTCGTCGACCGCGACGATCTCGAGGTCGTCGCCCGCCACCGTGCGAGCCGCGGCCAGCTCCTCCTCGCCCTGCGCGCTCGGGACGATGAACAGGTCCGCGCCACGCTGCTTCACCGCCGAGGTCTTGGCGACCAGCCCGCCGATCGCGCCCACGCCGCCGTCGATCCGGATCGCGCCGGTCACCGCGACGGTGCGCCCTCCGGTCAGCTCCCCGTCGGTCAACTCGTCGATCAGCGTCAACGTGAACGCGAGGCCGGCGGACGGGCCGCCGATCGCGCCGCTGTCGATGCCGATGTCGAACGGCACCCGCGCCTGCGCCGTGTCGAACGGGAGGAAGCCGATGATCGTGCGGTCCGTCCCGTCGTTCGCGGCGATGAGCTCGACCCGACCGGTCCCACGCCCCTCCCCCGGGCGCTCGTAGACGATGTCGATCTCGTCACCGGGTTCGTGGCGCGCCAGGATCGGCGCGAGGTCGTCGAGCACCTCGAGCTCCACCCCGTCGACCTCGATCAGCCGGTCGCCCGGGTCGAGCACCGCGTCCGACGGCGCGAACTCCACGCACCGCGTCCCCGCATCGTCGACCTCCAGGCACGAGAGCTCCGACACGATCACCTCGCCGCGGACCAGCTCGACGGGGTACCCGAGCTTCTCGAGCGCGACGTACTCGGCCGTCTCCTTCGCGCTGCGCATCAGCTGCACGTTCACCTGCCGCTGCTGCTCGGGCGTCTGCACCCCGAAGCGCTCCTCGGTGCTGAGGAAGCGGACCTCGGACAGGTCGTCGCCCACGAACCAGTCGAGCAACGTCACCTCCGGCTGGCGGACGGTGACGAAGAGCAGCTCGCCCTGCGCGTCGTACCGCGGCACGGCGTCGAAGCCGATCCGCGGGGCCACGGGCTCCGCGTCGGCCGGCACCAGCGCGTACGGGGCCTCGACCCCGTCCTCGTTCTCGGCCGCGAGGTCCGCGGGGAGCAGGCTCGCCGCGAGCACGACGAGCAGGAGTCCGAAGGACACCACGGCGAGCGGCACGGCCCAGGCACGGTGCAGCCGGCCGGGCGCCCGCAGCTCGACCGGTGGGGTCGGTACCATCTGCGGCTGCGTGTCGATCACTGAGCTCACCACTGCCTCGGCCTGGGTCGTCGGGCTCGCGATCGTCTCGCTGATCGCCACCGGGTGGCGCAAGCCTGCCAGAGCCACGGCGCGACCGGCACGCGCACGACGGCGGTCACGTCTCGACGCGGACGGACCGCCGCCGCGACGGCGGCGGGGCGACGGGCTGCCGGTGGTCGAGGCACCGGTCCCGCCGCACCACGGCACCCCGCTGTGGCGACGGATCTGGGCGATCGTCGCGAGCACCGTGATCGCCGTCGTCAGCGGCGCGCTCATCGCGACGGTCGTCGCCGTGGGGCTGGCCTTCGCGGTCGTGACGCTGACCGACATGCTCAAGCGGTGAGCGCGCCGGACCGGCGCGCCCTGGCCCGCGTGGCCGCCGCCGGGCACCGCAGCGACGAGACGGCGGCTCGGGAGGCCGTGGCCGACGCCGACCCGCACGTGCGTGCGCTCGGGTTCGGGGCGCTCGACCGGATGGGCCGGCTCGCGGACGACGACGTCGCCGCGGCGCTGCGCGACCCGGCGGCAGCCGTGCGGCGGCGCGCGCTGGAGCTGGCGGCGAGGCGGCCGGCGATCGACCTGCACACGGCGCTCCACGACGAGGACCCGGCGGTGGTGGAGGTGGCCGCCTGGGCCGCGGGCGAGCACGAGCGGGTGCCGGAGGCCACGCTCGACCGGCTGATCGAGTTGGCCACCGGCTCGCCCGTCGCGCTCGTGCGGGAGGCCGCGGTCGCGGCGCTGGGGGCGATCGGCGACGAGCGGGCGCTGCCCGCCGTGCTCGCTGCGTGCCGGGACCAGCCGACGGTCCGGCGCCGGGCGGTGCTCGCGCTGGCGCCGTTCGAGGGCGACGAGGTGGAGACGGCGCTCGACGCCGCCCTGACCGACCGCGACTGGCAGGTCCGCCAGGCGGCCGAGGACCTCCGCGCCGCCGTCTCCGGCGACTGACCCGGGGCCGCGCGCCGCGGGATCAGGCGACAGAGGCGAAGGTGGGCGCGCCCGGCTCCAGCGCCACGCGCGACGCCCGGGCCGCGTAGGAGATGGCGTGGTACCAGCCGCACAGCAGGAGCAGGTCGAGCAGCTGCGCGTCGTCGAAGTGCTGCCGGAGGCGGCTCCACAGCTCGTCGTCGACGTCGGACGTGTCGTGGAGCGCGTCCACCAGCTCGACCAGGACCCGGTCGCGCGCGTCCGGCCACGAGCCGTCGCCGGCGTGGCCGTGGACCGTGGAGCGGACCTGCGCCGGCGTCAGCCCGGCGCGCTCGCCGAAGAACGCGACGTGGACGCCCCACTCGTACTCGCAGCCGCACCTCGCACAGGTGCGGTCGATGACGATCTCCCGCTCACGGCGCCCGACGGAGAGCTCCCTGCCGAGCTCGTAGCGACCCCACGCCGACATCGCCGCCGCCATCGGCAGGTTCCGGGCGAAGGTGCGGAACAACCCGATCGGCGGCACGCCCGGCGGCATCGTGCCCGCCAGGTGCGCGTCCACCCGCTCGTCGTGGCCCGGCTCCACCGGGACGATGCGGGGTGCCCGCTCCTCGTGCGACTCGTCCACGTCCGCTCCTCTCGTCGATCCGAGCATCGATCCGACCGCTCCGGCCGCCGTTCCGCTTCGCGGAACAGCGGGCACGCTAACGTTCCCGGAATCGGAACGCCAGGGGAGACGCCACCGTCACGCAGCCCGAGCCGCCGGCCGACGCGCACCCGGGGCTCCACCACGGGCCGGCCGATCATGCGGGCGCTCGACCTGCTCGGGCGCCGGTGGTCGCTGCGGGTGCTGTGGGAGCTCCGTGACGGGGCGTTGGGCGCCCGGGCGCTCCGCGACCGCTGCGACGCGATGTCGACCGGGGTGCTGTACCAGCGGCTGCGCGAGCTGTCGGATGCGGGGCTGGTCGAGCGGACCGCCGACGGCGGGTACGGCCTGACCGACATCGGGCGCGAGCTCGGCGCGGCGATCGCGCCGCTCGCCGCCTGGTCGGAGCGCTGGTCGGCGCACGACCAGAGCACCCCGACGCGCGGTGCAAGCGCCCTGCAACCGGCTCGCAAGGACGGAGGGGGATCCTGAGGGTGCCGAGGCAGCAGCCTCCCGACCAGGACCGACCCCATGAGCACCGCGACCATCTCCCACCACCACCACCACGACACGGACCGGGACCTCGAGGCCCCGCGCCCGTCGTGCCGGCCCGCCACGCCGGCCACGGCGTTCGACGGCCGCCCGGCCCGCCACACCCTGGGCGCGCCGATGGTGATGGCGCCGGGGAGCTTCGCCGCCCACGCCACCCGGCGCCTGCTGCACGACGTCTCCGCCCACCGCCGCGCCCGCTGACGGGCGCGACGGCCGGGCGGGTCAGAGGTCGTAGCGGTAGACGTTCGTCTCCTGGGCGGTTCGTGAACCGAGGAAGTCAGTCCGACTGCTCGAGATGCCGAGCGAGGTTCGCCAGCGACGAGGCCATGCCGATCTCGTGCTCGCGGGCGGTGATGCCGCCCGGCACCTGTTCGGCCGTGATCGTCACCGAGGTCCCGCCCCCGAGAGGTGCGAGGTTCCAGGTCATCGTCATCGTGCCGGCGAACGCCGCGTCCTCTGACTCGAAGTCGACCTCCTGCACGACGCGTACGCCCGGGACGAGGTCGACGAAGCGCGCCTCCACGACGTCCGAGCCCGCCGTCGTCTTGCCCCCCCTCGAGGGAGGATCGTCGTAGGTCAACACCAGGCGGTACGACCCCCCGGGGCGCGGGTCGAACCGCTCGAAGGTCGCTGACATCCCGGTCGGCGGGAGCCAGGCCGTGAGCTCGGCCTGATCGACGAACGCCTGGTACACCCGATCGGGCGGAGCGGCGATCACGAGCGAGGCGACGTCGGTACGCGGCATCAGTCCAGAGTAAACCGGTAGACGTTCGTCTCGCGCTGGCTGAACCCGATCCGCTGGTACAGGCGGTTGGCCGCCTCCCGCGACGGCCGGCTCGTGAGGCTCACCGCCGACGCGCCACGCCGGCGGGCCTCGTCGAGCGCCGCCCGGTTCAGCGCCTCGCCGACGCCGTGCCCCCGAGCCGATCCGTCGACGACCACGTCCTCGATCCACGCCTTCAGCCCGCTCGGGATGCGGTACAGCACGAGGGTGAGGCTGCCGGCGATGCGGCCGTCGACCCTCGCCACGAACAGCACCGACCCGGGATCGTCCACGAGCGCCCGCAGCGCCTCCGCGTCGGGAGGCGCCGCCGACGTCAGCTGCGGCAGCAGCTGCGCCAGCGCCTCGCGCAGCTCGTCGGAGGGCTCGGTCGCGATCTCGATGTCGGCGCTCACGAGGCGGGGACGCTAGTCGTGCGGACGCGGGCGGCAGGCGCCGTCCGGCAGCGGGGGCCACGGGGGCAGGGCGTAGCGTGCGCGCGCATGGACCAGTCCACGCTCTCGCACCGGGCCCGGGCGCTCGGCTCCGTGCTCGAACCCGTGGTCGGCCAGGTGTACTTCTCGCCCGAGTGCCACGCCGCGTACGTCGCGCTCGGCTTCGACGCGAGCTCCGGCACCAGCGGGGGCGTGGCGCTGCCGGACGGACCGGCCTACTTCACCAGTCGCGGCTCCGTCATGGGCCAGGTGCCCGGTGAGGTCGTCGCGGCCGCCTTCGCGGTGTTCAACCCCGAGGTCGTCGTGCCCTGCGTGCAGCTCGGCTGGACCCGCACGGACGCCGCGACCATCTGCGCCGCACGCGACGCGGGTGCGATCGCGCAGCTCCGACGCATCCTCGGCGACGAGCCCGAGGGGCTCGCCCGGGTCAACGAGCTCCTGCTGCGGGCCGTGGCACCACTGCGCCCCGAGGGGCGGCCGCTCTACGCGGGGCTGCGCTCGCTCGCGACCCCGGAGACGGCGCTCGGCGCCATGTGGCGGATGGGCGACATGTTGCGTGAGTACCGCGGCGACTCGCACACGGCGTCGTGGATCTCCGCCGGCTTCGACGCCACCGAGATGGGCCTCCTCAGCGAGCTCTACTGGGGCCTGCCGATGCGCAGCTACAGCCGCACCCGCGCCTGGACCGAGGCGCAGTTCGACGCCGCGCAGGAGCGGCTGCGCGGCCGCGGCCTGGTCGACGACGCCGGCTTCACGCCCGCCGGCCGGGCCGAGCGGGAGGCGGTGGAGGTGCGGACCGACGCGCAGATGCGCCCCACGCTGGACGCGCTCGGCGACGACGTCGACGAGCTCATCTCGCTGATGCGCCCCTGGGGCGAGGCCGTGCGCGCCGCGCGCGGCTACCTCGCCTCCGGACCGCACGACCTGGCCTCCGCCGCCGCCTCGCGCCCGTGAGCACGGGTACGGTGTCGCGATGATCCTTTGGTCACTCGCAGGCGTCAGCCCCACGTCGTTCGCGGACGGGACCGGCTGGGACCCGAAGCCCCACGGCCTCTGCCGCGGCGAGGTGTGCGTCCCGGCACCGGGGGCGCTGCGCGACGACGGAACGCTCGACGTCGAGGCCGCTGCGCAGCGTCTCGGCATGCCGCTCGTGCACGACGAGGCGCACGGCGTCTGGGCGCTCGGCCCCGCGACCACCTCGGGGCGCGCGCTCTCGACGGCGGTCGCCCCGGACCCGGAGCTGATCGCACGGGACGGGTCACCGTTCCGGCTGAGCAGCCTCCACGGCCGCAAGGTCCTGCTGGTCGCCTGGGCCAGCTATTGAGGCTGCCGCACCAGCCTGCCCGGGTGGCAGGCGCTGCACGCGGAGCTCGAGCCGAAGGGCCTCACCGTCGTCACCGTCGCGCTCGACGTCGACCCCGCGCACGCGACCAAGTGGATCGATGCCGCCGCGCCGACCCACCCGAGCCTGATCGACACGCGGCACGTGACCGACGAGGCGTTCGGCTTCGTCAACATCCCGATGGCGGTGTGGATCGACGAGGAGGGCACGATCGTGCGGCCCGCCGAGGGCGCGACCATCGAGCGCAGCCCGCTGCGCGACATGGAGATCCCCGAGGGGCTGCCCGAGCGGATGGAGCGCATGTTCCGCGAGGTCAAGAAGATCCCCGACCACGCGGCCGAGTACCGGGCCGCGATCGTCGACTGGGTGGAGCGCGGGCCCGAGTCGCCGTTCGCGCTGACACCGGACGAGGTGGTCGAGCGCTCGCTCCCGCGAGGCGCCGACGAGGCACGCGCCGCGGCCTGCTTCGAGCTCGGCCGGCACCTGCTGGACGCCGCCGGCCACGACGCCGCGGTCCCCTGGTGGCGCGAGGCGCACCGCCTCCACCCGGCGAACTGGACGTACAAGCGCCAGGCGTGGACCCTCGTCACCACGCCCGAGGGCGCCGAGGACAACGACCTGATCCAGGGCCCGAACGACGTCTACGAGGGGAACTGGCTGGACGACGTGCTCGCCGGCGGCGGCGGCGAGGCCTACACGGTGGTGCCGAGGCTCTGACCGCCTACATGAACCCCATGGTCGCCATCGGCAGCACGTAGATCAGGGTCGAGATCGCGAGGACGAGCGCGACGTGCCACAGCCGCACCGGCGTCCGCCGCTGGCGCTGTACGAGTGCAGCGATCGCGACCAGCAGGAACGCGATCGCGAACCCCTCGAACCACGCGATCGCATCGCACGGGCTGAGGTACGGCGCGCCACGGTCGACGGTGACCCTGGAGCTGCACTCCTCGCCGTGACCGACGCCCATGATGAGGGTCGTCACGATGACGGCAGCGGTGCCGACGATGAGCGCGCCGCGGACGCTGTCGGTCACCCCGGCCTCACGTCACCGCTCGTGCGGCTCCCACAGCCGCGCGAGGCGCTCGGCCGCAGCGACGGAGCGGGAGGTCAGTTCGGCCCGGTTTGTCTCGAACCGGGCGATCTGCTCGTCGTCCATCACCCGCAGCGCTGCCGTCAAGGCTGCGGCGTCGATCTGACCGGGCCCCTTCGTCAGGTACTCGACGACCGACTGCTCGAGCGCTCCGGCATCAGCCTCCACGCGGAGCTGTCGCAGCGCAGCACGGTCATCGGGCGCTCGGCCTTCGTCACCGTCGCGACCCGCCGCTGCGGTCGCCGTCGCGACGGCGACCACCGCGGCGACGGCGACGCAGGCTGCGGTGATGCGTCCGGTTGGCCGTCGTCGCCGTGTCCTCGTCGTGCGGTTCCCCATCGTTCGGACCGTACGGAGCACCGGCCTTTGCGTCAAGAGTTTGCTCAATTCGCCGAATGTGGACCGAAGTGAACCTCATGCGACGGCGGGCAGCTCCTCCGCCCGCGCACGGGGCGCGGGCCGTCCGCGCGACGGCCGGGGGTATCGTGACCACGTGGGAGCACGACTCGCCGACGACCCGGTGATCCGCCGGTGACGGAGCACGTCCGCTGGCTGGCCGACCCGGTCCTCCGGCGCCCGACGGTGATCGCCGCCTTCACGGGCTGGAACGACGCCGGCGACGCCGCGTCGAACGGCGTGCGGCACCTGATCGAGGGGTGGGGGGCGACCCCGCTGGCGGAGATCGACCCCGAGGAGTTCACGGACTTCGCGACGGTCCGCCCGCACGTCCGCCTCGCCGGCGGCATGACGCGCAGCATCGTCTGGCCGACGGTGGGCGTGTGGAGCGCGTCCACGCCGGGCGGCGACGTCATCGCCGTCCTCGGCCCGGAGCCCGCCCTGCGGTGGCGGACCTTCACCGACCAGATCGTCGGCATCGCGCAGCGGTACCAGGCGGGCATGGTGCTCACGCTCGGGGCGCTGCTCGCCGACGTGCCCCACACACGACCGGTGCAGCTGATCGGGACGGCCACCGACCAGGACCTGATCGAGCGCTTCGACCTCCAGCGCAGCCGGTACGAGGGCCCGACCGGCATCGTCGGCGTGCTGCACGACGCCTGCTCCCGGGCGGGGATCTCGTCGGGCTCGCTGTGGGCCGCCGTCCCCGCGTACGCGTCGCAGGTGCCGTCGCCGAAGGCCGCGCTCGCGCTGGTGAGCCGTGCGTGCGACATCCTCGGCACGCCGACACCCGTGGGCCGCCTCGACGCGGAGGCCGACGAGTACGAGACCCGCGTCAGCGCGATCGTCCGCGACGACGACGACCTCCTCGGCTACGTGTCCCGCCTCGAGACCATGGAGGTCGACGAGGACGACGAGGACGAGGACGACGACGACGTCGTGGGCGGCGAGCTCGGCGGCCTGGATCCGGCGGCGCTCGACGGCGACGACCTCATGGCCGAGGTCGAGCGGTTCCTGCGCGACCAGCCCGACACCTGAACGCCGGCCGGCGGCGGCCGCCGGCGCGTCAGCCCGTTGCGCCGGCGCGCCAGATCGGCTGGCGGACCGGCTCGAAGGCCGTCGGGAGCGCGTGGCCGTCGATCGCGGCGAACGCCATCGGGCCCCACCAGCTCGCGCCGGCGGTCGGCTCCGGGAGCGCGTCGCGGGCGAACCACCCGACGCCGGACGTCTCGAGCGGGTGCCCCTGCAGCGACCCGCCGGTGGCGCGGCAGTGGAACACGATCATGTACATCCCGAACCGCGTGAAGCCCATCCGCTGCCCGTCGAGGATGGAGAGCACCTGCACCGGCTCGCACTCGATGCCGGTCTCCTCGTGCACCTCCTTCACCGCGACCTCGGCCGGCGAGTAGCCGATGTCGGCCCAACCGGTGGGGTAGAGCCAGATGCCGCTGTCGCGGCGCTGCACGAGGAGGACCTCGCCGGCGTCGTTGCCGACGATCGCGCCGATCGCCACCTTCGGCGTGACGTACCCCGGGATCCCCTCGCCCACGGACTCGAGCCACTCCTGCACGAAGTGGTCCTGCTCGCGCCGGACCTCCAGCGCGTCGTCGGCCGCCGACTTGATGTCGGCCGCGACGTGGAGCACCTCCTCGAACCGCTCCCGCTCGTAGAGGCTCTGCGTGAACCCGAGGCCGGTGCGGGCGATGCCGGCCAGCGTCTCGCTCCAGCGGATGAGGTCGCGGGTGAAGTCCGCGCTGCGTGCGGCGGCGTCGTCGTCGCTCACCCGGGCGACCCTAGGGCATGCAGCGTCGCCCGCTCGACCTCGCTCCGGTGCGTCTCGTCGAGCAGCTTCCCGCCGTCGCGGCCCCGGACGTAGAAGGTGTCGATCGCCTGCGCGCCCAGCGTCTGGACGGTGGCGTGGCGGACGTCGAGGCCGAGCTCGGCGAACGCAGCGGTCAGCCGGTGGAGCAGCCCGATGGTGTCCGGGGCCCGGACCTCGATGACGGTCGAGCCGCCGCTCGCGTGCTGGTCGAACACGACCGAGGTGACGGGTCGGGCCGCCGCCGTGCGCCGGCGCCGGCGGTAGGTGCGGGCCCGCTCGGCCAGCCGCGCGGAGATCGCGAGCTCGAACTGCAGCGCTCGGCGCACGTCGCGCACGACCGCGTCGAGGTCGACGTCGCGGGGCGCGTGGAAGCGGAACGCGGAGGCGGCCATCCCCTGCTCGTCGCTGTGCGCCTGCGCGGCCACGATCTCCACGTCGTGCAGCGCGAGCGCGCCTGCGACCCGGCTCAACGTGCCGGGGAGGTCGGCGCTGACGGCGACGAGCTGGTCCTGTTCGATGCCGACCCACAGCTCGCGCGCGCCCATCCGCGCGAGCACCTCGCCCGTCGGGAACAGCCGCCAGGTCACCTCGTCGACGGCTCCCCCGCCGAGCACGTGGCCGACCCGCTCGACCAGGTCGGCCAGCAGGCCCGCCTTCCACGCCGACCAGGCGGTCGCGCCGGTCGCGAGCGAGTCCGCCTCCGTCAGGGCGGCGAGCAGCTCGAGGGTGGACGCGTCACCGACGGCGTCGACGACGGACTGCACCGTGCGCGGGTCGGCCAGGTCTCGGCGGGTGGCCACCTCGGGCAGCAGCAGGTGGTGCTGCACGATGGCGGCGAGCGTCGCCGTGTCGGCGGCGCCGAGTCCGAGCCGCGGGCCGATCCTCGAGACGAGCTGGACGCCGACCTCGGAGTGGTCGCCGGGGTAGCCCTTGCCGATGTCGTGGAACAGCGCACCCAGCAGCAGCAGGTCGGCGCGGTGGACCCGGTCGACGAGCGCCGCCGCCTCGGCCACGGCCTCCCACGAGTGCCGGTCGACGGTGAAGCGGTGGTACGCGTTGCGCTGCGGGCGGGCGCGCACCGGCGCCCACTCGGGCAGCATCCGCACGATCAGCCCGGCGTGGTCGATCGCCTCCCACACCGGGATCGCGCGGTGTCCCTCGAGCAGGAACGCCACGAACTCGTCGACGGCGCCGGGCGGCCACGGATCGGGCCACGGCGGCATCTCGGCCGCGACGCGGTCGAGCGTCGCCCGGGCCACCGGCTGCCCGCTGCGGGCGGAGGCCACGGCCAGGCGCAGCAGCAGCGTGGGGTCGGCCGCGGCGGACACCGACGGGTCGAGGTGCACCTCGCCGCGGTCGAGGGTCACCCCCGGCGCGAGCGGTGCGGGCCGGGGCCACGACGACACCTGCGTCCGGTCGTGCGCCGCCCAGGCCGAGTCGAGCACCCACGTCACCTCGCGCGCCGCCGTGGCGAGCACGATCATCATCTCGTTCGACGACCCGTGGCCGGCGAGCTCCGCGACCGCGTCCTGGTCGTCGAGGCGGATCACGTCGTCGGGGCGCTGCGCCTGGCGGTGCAGCGCGACGCGGACGTCGAGGAGCACCGACTCGGCGGCGACGACGGCGTCGAGGTCGCCGGGCGGCAGCTCGTGGCCGGCGGCGCGCAGCCAGCCGAGCGTGCTGACGTCGCGCAGGCCGCCGCGGCCCTGCTTCAGGTCCGGCTCCAGCATGAACGCCACCTCGCCCGTGGTGCGGTGCCGCTCGTCGCAGCGCGCCCGGAGCACGGGCAGCCACCCCCGCCGGTCGTCGCGCCAGGCCGTCCGGGCACGCTGCTGCAGCGCGCGCCCGACCTCCTCGTCGCCGGCGATCGGACGGCCGCCGAGGAGCGACGTCATCGTGTCGAGCTCGGCGTCGCTCGGCGACGCCTTCCAGCGCTCCGAGCGCACCGCGTGGCCGAGGCGCAGCCCGGCGTCCCACACGGGGTACCACAGCTTGCGCAGGTCGTCGTCGGCGACCTTCCGGCGGTGGGCGTGGACGAGGATCACGTCCAGGTCGCTCTGCGGCGACAGCAGGCCGTTGCCGTACCCGCCGACGGCCATCAGGCACAGCCCCGGCGCGTCCAGGCCGAGGGCGTCCTCGAACACCTCGCGCAGCCAGCCGTCGACCGCCGCCGCCCACGACCGGCACCACGCGGCGCCGCCGAGCGTCCGGTCGGCGAGCAGGGCGGCGCGCTGCGAGGTGACCACCGGCCCATCGTCGCACGCGCCGGCGCCGCACGCCCCGGCGGCGGAGGCGTGCGGATCGTCGACCACGTACGCTCGGCGGGCATGCGCCCCACCAGGATCGAACCGGGACCCGGGCAGGAGAGCGTGTGGGACTACCCCCGCCCACCGGCGCTGCTCCCCGCCGGCGCGCGGATCCGCGTCGTCCACGGCGGCGACGTGGTGGCCGACTCGACGGCCGCGCTGCGCGTGCTCGAGACCAGCCAGCCGCCCGCCTACTACGTCCCGCGGTCCGACGTGACGGCGCGCCTCACGCCGAGCGCGACCCGGACGCTGTGCGAGTGGAAGGGGGTCGCGAGCTACTGGGACGTGCACGCGGGAGGGACCGTCGTCGCCGACGCAGCGTGGAGCTACGAGTCGCCCACCGAGCCGTTCGCCGGCATCGCCGGCCACCTCGCGTTCTACGCCCAGCGCCTCGACGAGTGCTGGGTCGACGACGAGCGGGTCGCGCCGAACCCCGGATCGTTCTACGGCGGGTGGATCACGTCCCGCGTCGTCGGGCCCTTCAAGGGCGCGGCGGGGACGCTCGGCTGGTGAGGCCGCACGGCTCCTCGGCCGCCCGCCTCGCCACGGCGCTCGCCGGCGCGATCGGGCTCGCGCTCGCGGCGTGCTCGGGAGACGACGACACGCCGTCGACGGCCTCTCGCGGCACGACCACGACCGCGGCGGCCCCGGTGGCGGGCACGAGCGAGGACGGGGAGCTCCGGCTGGGGCTGCTGCTCCCCATGTCGGGCGCCGGGGCCGACCTCGGCGCGTCGCTGCGCCACGGGGCGGAGCTGGCGATCGAGCAGATCAACGACGCGGGTGGTCACGCCGGCCGGCCGGTGCGCGCCATCCTGCGCGACGAGGGCGACGACGTCGCCACCGCGGCGGTCTCGCTGGACGAGCTCGTGGCCGAGGACGTGGACGCGATCGTGGGGCCCGCGTCGTCGATCGTGGCCCTCAACGTGCTCGGCACCACGCGACGGGAGGGGCTCGTCGTGTGCTCGCCGACGGCGACCGCGCTCGCGCTCGACGACTACCCCGACGACGGCCTGTTCTTCCGCACGGCGCCGTCCGACTCGCTGCAGGCAGAGGCGATCGCCCGCGCCGTCGACCAGACCGGGCTCACGTCGGTGTCGGTCCTGCACATCGACGACGCGTACGGTCGGGCCTTCGCCGACGAGGTCGCGGTGCGGCTCGGCACGCGCTCGATCGCGCTCGCGGCCGACGTGCCCTTCGAGCCGGGCGCGTCGGAGCTCGACGACGAGGTCGCGCGCGCGCTCGAGGCCGAGGTCGTGGTCGTGATCGGCGATTCGACGACGGGCGCCCGGGCGGTGGCCGAGGTGCTCCGCGCGTCGCGGGAGAGCGGGACGCCGGTCGTCGTCAACGACACCATGCGCGGCAGCACGATCGCGAGCTCGACCACCGGGCTGACGTCGCGCGACTTCGCCCGGGTGACGGGGGTCGGGCCGCGGGCGATCACCGACGACCTGAGCTTCCTCCAGTCGCTGCGCGAGCGCTCGCCCGAGACCGAGGGGATGTTCGCCGTCGGCGCGTTCGACTGCGTCAACCTGATCGCCCTCGCGGCGCGCGAGGCGTCGTCGAGCGCCCCATCGGCGATCGCGTCGCGGATCACCACGCTCGCCACCGGCGGCACCCGCTGCACGTCGTTCGAGTCCTGCGTCGACGACCTGGCCGAGGGGCGCAACGTCGACTACGACGGCCCGTCGGGGTTGCTGCAGCTCGACGCCCGCGGCGACCCGAACCGCAGCGTGTTCGACCTGTTCACCCTGGACCAGTTCGGACGCGAGCTGCTGGTGTCGTCGGTGACCGTGAGCACGTAGCCGCGCTCAGATCGCGCCGACGAGCTCCTCGACCGGTGTGACCATGCCGGTGTAGAAGGCGCCGAACTCGGCGTAGATCGCCGACGCGCGGTCGAACCGCATCGTGTAGACGACCTCCTTGAGGTCGTCGGGGTGCACGCCGAACAGGGTGACCCCCCACTCGTAGTCGTCCACGCCCGTGGAGCCGGTGATGTACTGGCCCACCCGGCCGGCGAACGCGCGGCCGCTGCGGCCGTGGTCGTTCATCAGCTCGCGCCGCTCGTCGTACGGGAGCGTGAACCAGTTGGCGTGCCCCTCGCGCTTCTTGCTCATCGGGTAGAAGCACCACGCGGGCATGCCGGGCGGCGGGATCGTCGGGTGGAGCCGCACCTGCAGCATCTCCTCCGGCATCCCCTTCGCGTACTCGCTGACCTCGCTCAGGCTGACGTAGCTGTCGACCACCTCGAACCCGGCGCGCTGGAGCGAGGTCTGCAGCGCCCGCAGCTCGCGCAGGTCGGCGTGGATCGCCATGACGGCCGCGTCGGCCTTGTGCCCGAGCAGCGCGACGGTCACGACCTGGCACCCGGCCGCCTCGGCCGCCTTGACCGCGCCGACGACGCCCTCGGGGTCGAACAGCGGGGTCGGCTTGCAGAACAGGTGGAGCACCCCGACACCCGCCGACGGCGAGACGGGAGCGGAGCGATGGACGTGTGCCGGGTGGTGGGCGTCGTGTGCCGAGTGGTGGGCGTCGCTCATGCGGCCAGGCTACGAGTCACGCACGCGCTCGGGGGCGTACACGTTGAGCCGGCCGTCACGGACGAAGCCGACGAGCACGAGGCCGCCGCGCCGGGCGGTGTGCACCGCCAGCGCCGTCGGTGCGCTCACGGCGACGAGGGTCGAGAACCCGGCGGCCCACGCCTTCTGCACCAGCTCGAAGCTGGCCCGACCGCTGACGAACAGGCCGTGCCCCGACGCGGGCAGCCGGCCGTCGAGGAGCAGCCGCCCGACGACCTTGTCGACGGCGTTGTGCCGCCCGACGTCCTCGCGCACCACGAGCACCTCGCCGCACTCGTCGAACGCCGCCGCGGCGTGCACGCCGCCCGTGCGGCCGAACAGCACCTGGTCGTCGGCGACCCGCCCGGGCACCGCCGCGAGGACCTCGAGCGGGATCGGCGGCGCCTCCGGCAGCGGCGCCAGGCGGGCGGCGAGGAGGTCGATCGACTCGCTCCCGCACAGCCCGCAGCTCGAGGTGGTGGTGCCGAGGCGGGGCGTCGGTGCCGGCGCGCGGCCACCGGTCTCGACGGTGACGACGTTGAACGCCGTGTCGCCGCCGGACCCGTCGGCGCAGTAGCGCACCCCCTGGACCGCCGCGCCACCGAGCAGGCCCTCGGTCGCGCAGAACCCGACGGCGAGCTCGTAGTCGTGGCCCGGCGTGCGCATCGTGGTCGCGACCAGCGTGCCGTCGAGCTGGATGCTCATCGGCTCCTCCACGATGAGGTCGTCCGGGTGGCGCCGCCGGGCGTCGCCCTCGACGGTGGTGATCAGCAACGTCTCGCTGCGGCGGCGCGCGCTCATGGTGCCCTCGACGGTACCGCCGCACGCGAAGGGGGCACCGCGGCCACCACTAGCGTGACGCGCATGACGCAACCCGCCCGCACCGACGACGTCGCCGGACCGTACGACAGCCGTCCGAACGGCGGTCGCGTGTTCAGCGCCGAGCTCGTCGGCACGGCCGTGCTCATGCTCGGCGGCCCGGGCACGGCGGTGCTGGCGGGCGAGCGGGTCGGCACGCTCGGCGTCGCCCTCGGCTTCGGGCTCGCGCTGCTCGTCATGGCCTACGTCGTCGGCCCGATCTCCGGCTGCCACGTGAACCCGGCCGTCACCCTCGGCCTGCTCCTCAGCCGCAAGGTGAGCTGGTCCCACGCCGTCTGGGCCTGGATCGGGCAGGTGGTCGGCGGCGTCTTCGGCGGCGCGATCGTGTTCGGCATCGCGAGCGGGCGCGACGACTTCGAGCGCGGGGCGTTCGCCTCCAACCTCTGGTCGGGCCCCTACTTCGGCCTGGGGGCGGCGATCGTGGCGGAGGTGGTGCTGACCGCCCTGCTCGTCGTGGTCGTGCTGGCCACGACCGGGCGGCGGTTCCCCCCGGGCATGGGAGGGCTCGTCGCGGGACTGACGCTCACGCTCATCCACCTCATCTCGATCCCCGTCGACAACACCTCCGTCAACCCCGCCCGCAGCATCGGCACCGCCGTGTTCGCGGAGCTCGACTCGGACGCGCTGGAGCAGCTGTGGGCGTTCGTGCTGTTCCCGCTCGTCGGCGCAGTGGTCGGCGTGATCGTGTGGCTCGTCCTCGACGACGCCCGCCTCGAGTCGACGCTGCTCGCCGAGGTGCCCGGCATGATCGACGCCCGCGACCGCATCGAGATCGGCGGCGGCGAGGTGGTCATGTCCGTCGAGGACGCGATCGACGGCGACGACGACGACGTGCCCGCGGCGGACGACCGGCGGGGCTGAGCGGGCTCAGCCGAGCGCCGCGAGCAGCTCCGCGCGCGTCGCGGGCCCCAGCGCCGGCTCGGGCGGGCGCTCGTCGGGCGCCTGCAGCACGGACAGGACCCGGGCGCCGACGTCGGGATCGGACGCGAGCGCGTCCGGCGGCACGAGGAGGTTGAAGGTGCGGGCGAACGCGCGCAGCACGACGGGGTCCACCCGCGTCGCCGGCAGGAGCCCGTCGCGCAGCACCGCGCGCTGGAACGCCTCGGTCCCCGACGCGCCCTCGTCCGGGTCGCGCCCCTCGAGCAGCGCGGCGGCCACGCGACGCGACTGCGCGTCCTGGCGCACCGCGGCGCGGTACCAGGGGCGGATCTCGGCCCGCAGCGAGGCGTCGTAGGCCAGCGCGACCTCGCGGACGTCGTCACCGAACGCGGCGACCGCCTCCGCGAGCAGGTGCGCGGCCCAGAAGCCGGTGCTGCACCCCCGCCCGTACAGCGGGTTGGTGCACAGGACCGCATCGCCCACCGGCACCACGCCCGTCGCGACCGGCTCGCCGTCGACCACCACGTCGCGCCACCGGTTGAGCAGGCCGCCCATGAGGTGCACCGTCCCGTCACCGCCGTCGCCGTCGAGCGCGACGGCTCGCCCGTCCAACCAGGGCGCGGCGACGGGCAGTCGTCGAGCCGCGGCCTCGAACCCCTCCACGCGCGCGAGCCGGCGGCGGAGCTCGTCGTCGTCGCTCGGCGCTGCGAGCGTGACGGAGAACGTCCGGTCGTCACCGACGAACACGCCGTACTTGAGGTAGCCGAGGTCGCCGCCGATCGCACCCGCCCGCGCCGGCACCGCTGCGCCGTCGCGGAGGCGGTAGAAGCGGGAGAGGTACACGATCCCGGTGTCCTCGACCTGCTCGGCGACGATGGGGGCGCCGAGCTCGGCCAGCCACACGGGGAGCGCGCTGCGCCGCCCGGACGCGACGACCGTCAGGTCCGCGGGCACGGTGGAGCCGTCGGCGAGGCGGACACCCGTGACCTGCGGCCGGCCGGGCTCGTCCCGTGCGGTGAGGCCGGCGACGGCGACCCCCGTGCGCAGCTCGACGTGGTCCTCGGCCACCGCGACCCGCCGGAGCACCCACTCGAAGGTGGTCCGGCGGCAGGCCAGCATCGTCAGGTCGTCGTCGTCGGGCAGGGGCTCGAACCCCCGCAGCGTCGGCGGGAGGCCGTCGCCGAAGCGCAGCTCGGTGGCACCCGCGACGAGCAGGGCGGCGAGGACGTCCGGGTAGTGGTCGCGCAGCGTGAGGCGCAGCCGCGCCAGGAACGCGTGGCTGTGGCGCACCTGCGGCGCGCCCCGGCGGTCCCACGCGTACGCCTCGTCGGCGGAGCCGGGCATCGGGGTGGCGTCGCGCTCGAGCAGCGTCACCTCGTGGCCCTGGCGGGCGAGGGCGATGGCGGAGCCGATCCCCGCCACCCCTGCTCCGACCAGGACCACACGCACGTGGCGAGGCTAGGTCGCCCCCGGCGGGCGCTCACCGGGTGCGGGCGTGACCTGTGGCGCTGCGGGAGTTGCCCGTTAGCAGTCACCTGTCTAGAGTGCTAGCAGTCTCGCACCGAGAGTGCGAACCGCATCAAGCGCTCAGCTACACCCACCCACACCTCATCGCGGAGGAACAGACAGATGCCGAAGACGATCGCATTCGAGGAGCAGGCACGCCGCTCGCTCGAGGCGGGCATGAACAAGCTCGCCGACGCCGTGCGGGTCACGCTCGGGCCGAAGGGCCGCAACGTGGTGCTGGAGAAGAAGTGGGGCGCGCCCACGATCACCAACGACGGCGTCTCGATCGCGAAGGAGATCGAGCTCGAGGACCCCTTCGAGCGCATCGGCGCCGAACTGGTGAAGGAGGTGGCGAAGAAGACCGACGACGTCGCCGGTGACGGCACGACCACCGCCACCGTCCTCGCCTGGAGCATGGTCCGCGAGGGCCTGCGCAACGTCGCGGCCGGCGCGAACCCGATGACCCTGAAGAAGGGCATCGAGGCCGCCGTCGCCGCCGCGGTCGAGAGCATCCGCACGCTGGCCAAGGAGGTCGACTCCAAGGACCAGATCGCCCAGGTCGCGAGCATCTCCGCCGCCGACACCGAGATCGGCGCCATGATCTCCGAGGCGATCGACAAGGTCGGCAAGGACGGCGTCATCACGGTCGAGGAGAGCCAGACCTTCGGCATGGAGATGGACCTCGTCGAGGGCATGCGCTTCGACAAGGGCTACATCTCCCCCTACTTCGTGACCGACCCGGAGCGGATGGAGGCCTCGCTCGACGACGCCTACATCCTGCTCGTCAGCTCGAAGATCAGCTCCGTGCGCGACATGCTGCCGGTGCTCGAGAAGGTCATGCAGAGCGGGCGTCCCCTCGTGATCATCGCCGAGGACGTCGAGGGCGAGGCTCTGGCCACGCTCGTCGTCAACAAGATCCGCGGCACCTTCAAGTCGGCTGCCGTCAAGGCGCCGGGCTTCGGCGAGCGCCGCAAGGCGATGCTGCAGGACATGGCGATCCTCACCGGCGGCCAGGTCATCAGCGAGGAGGTCGGCCTCAAGCTCGACGCCGCCACGCTGGACCTGCTCGGCACCGCGAAGCGCGTCATCATCACCAAGGACGAGACGACGATCGTCGAGGGCGCGGGCTCCGAGGACGACATCAAGGGACGGATCAACCAGATCAAGGCCGAGATCGACAACACCGACAGCGACTACGACCGCGAGAAGCTCCAGGAGCGCCTCGCGAAGCTGAGCGGCGGCGTCGCGGTGCTCAAGGTCGGCGCGGCCACCGAGGTCGAGCTGAAGGAGAAGAAGCACCGCATCGAGGACGCCGTCAGCACGACGAAGGCCGCGATCGAGGAGGGCGTGGTCCCCGGCGGCGGCGTGGCGCTCCTGCGGGCGCAGGCCGACGTGCTGAAGGTGGCCGAGAGCCTGACCGGTGACGAGGCGACCGGCGCGCGGATGGTGGCCAAGAGCCTCGAGGCGCCGATCAAGCAGATCGCCGAGAACGCAGGCATGGAGGGCGGCGTCGTCGTCGAGCGGGTCAAGAACCTGACCGGCAACGAGGGCCTGAACGCCGCCACCGGCGAGTACGAGGACCTCGTCAAGCTGGGCGTCATCGACGCGGCGAAGGTCACCCGCTCGGCGCTGCAGAACGCGGCGTCGATCGCGGCGCTGTTCCTCACGACCGAGGCGGTCGTGGCGGACAAGCCCGACGACTCCTCGGGCGGCATGCCCGGTGGGGGCATGGAGGACTTCTGATCCACGGCGACGTCACGTCGCCTGCACAGCGATCCGATCCGAGGGCCCGTCGCCACTGGCGCCGGGCCCTCGCCGCGTCCGGTGCCGCGGCCCGTGTCGCGGACGGGCCTCCGGCGCAGGGGGCCGGTGACGAGCCCGAGGTGCCGGAGTTCGGTCACGGCGGGCGGCATTGTTGACCCGATCGGTAGAGTTTCGCTCCATGGCCGTCACCGTCCGCATCCCCACCACCATGCGCCCCCTCACCGGCGGCAGCTCCACCGTCCAGGTGGAGGGCTCGACGCTGCAGGAGGTGCTGCGGGCGCTCGACTCGGCGCACCCGGGGATGGGCGAGCGGCTCCTCGACGACGCCGGGGCGCTGCGCAAGTTCGTCAACGTCTTCGTCGCCGACGACGACGTGCGCTACCTCGACGGTCTCGACACGAAGGTCCCCGACGGCGAGACCGTCAGCATCATCCCCGCGGTCGCCGGCGGCTGATGCCGGTGCCGGCCCGACCGTAGGCTCCGCGCGTGCAGGTCGTCGCCGCCGTCGACAAGTTCCGTGGCACCGCGACGGCGCTCGAGGTCGCCCGCGCCGTCGGGCACGCGTGCTGGGAGCTCGGTCACGACTGCGACGAGGTGCCGGTCGCCGACGGCGGCGAGGGGACGCTCGAGGCACTGGGCGGGTCGAACCGGAGGTCGGTCGTCACCGGACCGCTCGGTGATCCGGTCGAGGCGCCCTGGCGGCTGCACCGGGGGACGGCCGTCATCGAGATGGCCCGGGCGTCGGGCCTCGCGCTGGTCGGTGGCGCGTCCGGCAACGACGCGCTGGCCGCCTCGACGGTGGGCACCGGCGAGCTGATCGACCACGCGCTGGACGCCGGGGCGAAGAAGATCATCGTCTGCCTCGGCGGGTCCGCGACCACCGACGGCGGACTCGGCGCGGTGCAGGCGATCCACGCGCCGCAGCGCCTGCGCGGCGTCTCGCTGCTCGTCGCGTGCGATGTGCGCACGACGTTCCTCGACGCCGCCGCCGTCTTCGGTCCCCAGAAGGGCGCCACGCCCGCCCAGGTCCGGCTGCTGGCGGGACGGCTCGAGCGCCTGGCCGACCTGTACGTCGAGCGCTACGGCGTCGACGTCCGCGGGGTCGAGGGCGCCGGCGCCGCCGGCGGCCTCGCCGGGGCGCTCGCCGCGCTCGGAGGCCGGCTGCTGCCGGGCTTCGACCTCGTGGCGGACGAGGTCGACCTCCACGACCGGGTCGCGGCCGCGGACCTCGTCGTCACCGGCGAGGGGCACCTCGACGCGCAGAGCTTCGAGGGCAAGGTCGTCGGCGGCGTGCAGGAACTGGCCGCCGAGCTCGGCGTCCCGGTCGCGGCCGTCGTCGGCGACGCAGACCCCGACGTGGCCGACCGGATCCGCCACGTGTCGCTGGTGGCGACCTTCGGCGCCGAGCGGGCCATGGCCGAACCGCTCGGGTGCATCGAGCAGGCCACCCTGCAGCTCCTGCGCTGATCGTCCCGCGGCCTGCGACCGCGTCGGGCGGGACGGCACGGCGGCGGACGACCCGCAACTCCTCGTCACCACACGCGGGCTCGGAGCGTTCCTGTGGTGACGAGACTCGACATCGGGGCGGGGCGGCGCATCCCGCAGCACCCTCGCCGGTGGGAGCGGCCCGGGACCGGTCAGGAGCCGTAGCGGTAGCGGCGGTGGCGGATCCGCCACCCACCCTCAGCGTGCACGACCTCGTCGTCGTACCGGCCGTAGAAGACGCCCGTCGGCTGCTTCGCGTCCGACGGCCCCACCGGGAACACCCCCCGCGAGCGGAGGTGGACGACCGGCCCGCCGGGGGCGTCCTCGTCCACGGCGCGGACGTAGACGTTCGTCATCAGGTGCGCACCCGGATGGACGTCGGCGCGACCCATGAACGCCATGATCTCGTCGATCCCGACCAGCCGGATCCCGCCGACCACCTCCCACACGGCGTCGTCGGTGAAGACGTCTCGCAGCTCCTCAGGCTGCAACTGATCGAGCGCGTCGGCGTACCGGCCGGGCAGCTCGTTGATCTCGAGGCGGTCGAGCGGGGTGAGCGGCACGTCCGGCACCGTACGCGGACCGACGAGCGCCCGCGGGTGTCGGAGGGGTGACCCTGCGCCCGCGCCTATCGTCCGCTGATGCGCGGTGACCGCCTTCCGCTCACCTACCTCGAGTGCCGCGTCCGGTTCGAGCAGGCGGCGCGGGCGGCAGGCGTCGCCCTCGGCCTCCACCCCATCGCCGCACGCGGGCCGTACGGCGAGGAGCTCGCGTTGCACTCGTGTCGCCTCGGATCGCCGTCGCCGCGGCGCGCGCTGCTCGTCATGTCGGGCGTCCACGGCGCGAGGGGTTCGTCGGGTCGGCCCTGCAGCGCGACCTCCTCGCGCGGCTCGACGTCGGCACGCTCCCCCGCGACGTCGCCGTGGTGGTGATCCACGCCGTGAACCCGTGGGGGATGGCGTGGTGGCGCCGGCAGAACGAGCACAACGTGGACCTCAACCGCAACTGGCGGCGCAGCGACGGCGACCCCCACCACAACGACGCCTACGACGAGATCCACCACCTCGCCTGCCCCGACACCCCGGACCTGCCGTCGACCGACGAGCTGCTGGCGGCCACCTCCGCGCTCGCCGCCGAGCGCGGGATCCCGTGGCTGCGCGACGCGATCACGGTCGGCCAGTACCGCCACCCCGACGGTCTCCACTTCGGCGGCGACCGCACCGAGCCGTCCACCGCGATCGTCGAGCGGATCGTCGCCGCGACGCTGGCGGGGGCCGAACGGGTGCTGACGGTGGACCTCCACACCGGTCACGGGCCGAGGAGCGCCGTGACGTTCCTCTCCGACCAGCCGATGGGATCCGCGGCGGACGAGCTCCTCCGCGCCCACTTCGGCGCGGACCGGGTCGAGGCGACCGCCGGCAACGCCCGTGCGACCACCGGCGTGAAGTCCGGCTCGATCGCGAACGGCATCCGCGACCTGCTCCCCGCGGCGACGTGCGTCGCGACGTCGGTCGAGTTCGGCACCACCGGCGACGTCGAGCAGCTCGTGGCCACGCACCACGAGCAGTGGGTCCACCGGCACGGCGACCGCTCGGACCCACGGCACGGAGCCGCCGTATGGCGCTACCGGTGCTGCTTCACCCCCGACGACCCGGAGTGGGAGCATCGCGCCCTGGTGGACGGCCGCGCCGTGCTCGATCGCGCGGTCGCCGCCGTCAGCACCTGGTAGACCACCCGGCCGGCGCGCGCACCCTCCCCCCTCACATCGGTCGACCCGGAACCAGACGCCGCGCCCTGTGCTGGACTGGTGCGCGCAGCGAGCGATCGGGGGGCGATCATGAGCAGCAGGAGCCTTGCGGTGCGTTGGGCCGCCGCCGGAGCGGCCGTGGCGGTGAGCCTGGGTGCCGGATCGGTCGCCGTGACCAGAGCGGTCGTGTCGAGCGGCGACCGGCCGGTGTTCATCGCGATCACCCCGTGCCGCCTGTTCGACACCAGGCCGGGCGGCGACAACGTGGGCCCGCGCAGCACGCCGCTCGGGGCGGGCCAGACGATGTTCCAGCAGGTCCGCGGCGCCAACGGGAACTGCACCATCCCGGAGGGCGCGACCGGCGTGGCGCTGAACGTGACGGTCGTGAACGGGACCGCGTCGAGCTTCCTGACGCTCTTCCCCGCCGACGCCACCCGTCCGCTCGCGGCGAGCCTCAACTGGACGCCGGGCGCGCCGCCCACGCCGAACAAGGTGGACATCAAGCTCGCGGCGGACGGGCGGATCGCGCTGTACAACCTGGCGGGCAGCGTGGACGTCGTCGCCGACGCCGTCGGCTACTACGAGGGCCACGACCACGACGACCGCTACTACACCAAGGCGCAGATCGACGCGGTGGCGGGTCCGGTCCGACGAACGATCAGCCTGCCGGCGCAGGCGCTCAACCACCTGAGCAATGGGAGCCCGATCACCGACGTCCCGCTCGGCATCCAGTGGATCAACAGCTTCAGCGGCGGTGCGCAGTGGGCGTTGGCCCGACCGGCCGACGCGGCGGGCACGGGCGACGTCACGCTCGTGATCGAGTACCACCGGGTCACGACGGGAGCCGGCAACGTGCGGTTCTTCGCCCGGCCGCAGGACTGGGTGCCGGGCGAGGACTTCCTGGTGGACCAGGCGTCGGTCAGCGGCGACACGCAGACGCTGCCGAACGCGAACGCGCTGCAACGGAACACGATCTCGTGGCCCGCGGCGGGTGAGGCCGGCACGAGCTGGAACATCGTCATCCAGCGCGACAGCACCCAGGCCGGGGCGTACGCCGGCGACGTCGTCGTCCGCTCCGTCACGCTCAGCTACGACGCGACCCGCTGAGCGGAGGATCTCGGCGCGGCCGGCCCCGCAGCGGGCGGTTCGCCATGGCGGGAGAGGGGCCGCCGGGGTCGCCGCCGTGCTCGGCGGCGACCCCTCGGCGGCCAGGACGTTCGAGCGCGTCGCGCCCCTCCCGGCGGGGGTCGCTTCGGCGCGGGGCGTCGGGCGTCAGGTGTCGATGGCGAACAGGTAGGACCACCCGTCGCCGATCATGATGTTGAGGAAGCCGTCGTCCCCGCGGTATCGGCCGGGGCCGTCGACGACGGTGTACCGGCCGACGAAGTCCTGGATCGGCGGGGCCGCCTCGTCGGCAGCCCACCGTCCGCAGACCGTGCCGGCGGCCGACAGCGTCATGCGCGTCTTGTGGTCGCCGCCGATCTCGACGACGGCGGTCGCCGGTTCGCAGTGCTCCGCCGCAGGGAAACCGCCGTCGTCGGCCCGGAGCGAGAAGCTGCCGGGAGCGGTTCGGGGTCGTCCGGAGGAGGGCTCCGTCACGTCGACGGACCGGAAGCTCCCGGTCCCGTCGGCGCGTGCCGTTCCGTTGATCGCTTGGATCGTCAGCGGCTCCGCTCTCGCCGAGGTGGAGCCGGCGTGAGCCAGGATGCCGGTCGTCGCGACGGTCAGGGCGACGAGGTAGCGGCGTGCGTGGTCGATGTCCATGGTGGTTCGTGGTGCCTTTCGTGTGCTGGTGCGTGGGATCTGCCGAGGGTCTGGTCGGATGGGTCAGGCGGCCGCGTCGAGCGCCGACTGGAGGGCGTCGAGCACCGTCTGGTCGGGCTGCGGCGGGATCACCGCGGTCGGCGCCTCGCGGGTCGCGGCCAGCGCCGCGGCGACGAACGAGCCGTCGATCGCGGGGGTGTGGCAGCCGGCGAGCACGTTCGGGCGCAGCGCCTCGATCCGGTCGACCGTCGCCTGGAAGCGCCGATCGTCGACGAGGGAGAGCCAGGGGCTGATGTAGCGGGCGAGCACGTGGATCCCGGCCACCCACTCGTCACGGTCGAGCTCGCCGACGTGGACGACGGGGGTCACCATCGGTGCGGCGAAGCTGTCGGAACCCCAGTAGACGCCGGTGGACGGGTCGTAGAGCCCGCGGGTGGTGCCCGCGTCGTACACCGGCGGCCGCACGACGTGCAGCGTGCGGTCCCCGACGTCGATTGTGTCGCCGTCACCCACCCAGCGCCAGCGGCTCAGGGGCACCTCGAGGCTGGCGCCCATCCGCTCGGCCATGAACCAGTCGATGACGAGCGTCGCGTTCGGGCAACGGCGCATCAGCTCGTTGACGTTGCCGGTGTGGTCGACGTCGTCGTGGCTGATGAACACCCAGGCGACGTCCTCCGGCTCGACGAGGGAGAACACGTCGGCGAGGTACTGCTCGCGGTTCTCCATCACGCCGGTGTCGACGACCACAGGCTCGGCGGCGCGGATCACCATCGTGTTGAGGGCGACCGAGACGGGGTCGGTGCCCTCGCCGTGGTGGTCGTGCACGAGGAACGTCTCGGGCGCGATCTCGGTGGGCTGGAAGCGGGTCATGGTGTGTGAGCGGGACATGGGTGACCTCCTCGGTCGGTGGTGCTGCTGTCGCACCAGGGTCCACATCCGGCTTCGGGCCCGCTGTCCAAAGGATTCCTCAAGGTGGATCCCGTCGCCGGACCACCCCTCCGCTCGGCCAAGATGGGCCTCGTGGACGCGTCCATCGCCCGATCTCCGGTCACGTTCGCCCGGGTCGGCGGTGTCGCCATCGCCTACCAGACGTGGGGTCACGGCGAGGTCCGCCTGGTGCTCGTCCCTCCCTTCGCCCAGAACATCGAGCTCACCTGGGAGCGTCCGGAGTTCCGTGACCTCTTCGCGCGCCTCGGCTCGTTCGCGACGGTCATGCACTTCGACAAGCGCGGCACCGGTGCGTCGGATCGAGCGGAGCAGATGCCGACGATCGACCAGCGCGTCGAGGACACCGTGGCGGTGATGTCGGCCGCCGGATGGGATCGCGCGCACGTCGTCGGGATCTCCGAAGGCGGGCCGGTGGCGATCGCGCTCGCCGCCACCTACCCCGGGCGCGTCCAGTCGCTCACGCTGTTCGGCGCCGGCGCGCGCACCATCGGCGACGAGACCGAGGCGGAGCGGGCCAGCCGCCTCGCCGGCTTCGCCTACTTCCGCGACCGGTGGGGCACCGAGGACACGATCACCCTCGACGTCTTCGCACCGAGCGTGGCGAGGGACCCGGGCTACCGGGCCTGGGAGCCACGCTACGAGCGGCAGTCGGCGACGCCGGCCGCGATCGGGCAGCTGCTCGACATGGTGGACGTGATCGACGTCCGGCCGCTGCTCGGTCAGGTCGCGGCGCCCGTGCTGCTGCTGCACCGGGTCGACGACCGCGTCGTCAGCATCGATCGAGCACGGGAGACGCACGCGCTGCTGCCGAACGCGAGGCTCGTGGAGCTCGCCGGAGCCGACCACATGCCGCACATCGGCGACACGTCGATGTGGATCGACCAGCTCGAGCAGTTCGTCACCGGCACGATCACCCGCCGGTCACCGGGCCTCGCGCCGCGCGACGTCCGCATCGAGACGATGGACGGCTTCCGGGTCGTCGATCGGGGGCAACCGGTCTCGGCATCGGCCTGGGGGTCGCGTCAGGCGCGTCAGGTGTGCAAGCGGCTGGTCGCGGCGCTCGGCCGGCCGGTGCCGCGCGACGAGCTGGCCGACATGCTGTGGCCCGACGAGCTCGACGACGCCCGGCGCGGGGCGCGCCTGTCGGTCGTGCTGTCCAACGTCCGCCGCGTGCTGGGCGGTGGGCTGGTCGCCGACCGCGACGCGGTGCGCTTGGACCTCGACGCGGTGTCGGTCGATCTGGTGGAGCTGGAGCTCGCCATCGAACGCGGCGACGATCACGGCATCGTCGCGGGCTACCGCGGGGCGGTGCTGCCGGAGGACGCCTACGAGGAGTGGGCGATCGGGCCGGCCAGACGGGTCTCCGTGGCGGTCGCCGGCGCGCGCCGACGGCTCGCAGCCGCCGCGCTGCGCGACGGACGGAGCGACGACGCCGTCGGCCACGCGATCGCGCTGCTCGACCTGGACCGCTACGACGAGCGGGCGCACGAGCTGCTCGTGTCGTCGCTCACCGCCGCGGGGCGCCACGGGGAGGCGCAACGGGCGATCGAGCGCTACGAGTCGGTCATGCGCGAGCTCGGCCTGGTGCCGAGCGATCTCGCCCGGACCTGACCGGGCCGACCGCCGACGGCGGGCCGGTCCGTTCGCCGTCGCCCGCCCGCCCCGCGGGGGCCACCTCGGCGGTGACGACCCAGCGGTGCTTGCCGATCTGGCGGGCTCGGCGGAACCCGGCCCGCTCGAACGTGGAGAGCACGCCGTGGTAGAGGAACCCGGCGGGGACCGCGCCCGCGGGTTCGGGATAGCCCTCCACCGTGCCACCTCCGAGACCGGCGATCAGCTCGAGCGCGCCGGCCAGCGCCGCGGCAGCGACGCCCTGGCGGCGGTGGCCCCTGCCGACGTAGCAACAGGCGATCCGCCAGTCGGGCAGCCCGTCCAAGTCCTTCTCGTACTCCTTGCGGTTCTTGATGCGCGGCACCTCGTCGGGCGGGCCGAACTGGCACCAGCCGACGCAGCGATCACCCTCGAAGACGAGCGCCGCGTGCGCGGTGCCGGCCCGGACGCGGTCGAGCTTCTGCTCCCGGTGCGGCTCCGGCGCGTCGAGGTGGGTGCGTTCCTCCGGGTGGAAGCCCATGCACCAACAGCCGCCGAAGATGCCACCGTTGGCCTCCACCAACCTCGCGAACGCGTCCCACGTGGACGGATCGAGCGCCTTGATGGTGAAGCGGCCCTCCAACGTGCTCCCTCCTCAGGTCGAGCGCTCCGGGAGCGCCGGGCGGTCGGCAAGCGGTGCCTCACCTCGTCCCGGCGGCGCGCTGATCTCACCGGGGAGCGAGCGCGCGAAGTCGATGAAGGCCTCCGCGTCGACGCTGAACGCGACGCCCGTCGTCTGGGGAACCATGGGGTGGCCCTCGCCGGCCTGGAACGGCGCCAGCATCGTCGTGCCGCCGTCGGCGGAGATCTGCAGGGGGCCGCCCTCGACGCCCGTCGCCCAGACGTCGTACCGCTCGACCGGCTCGAACCCGAGGTGGGTCGAGTACCACTCGGCGGCCTCGGCCCGGTCCGGAACCCGGATGTGCACGTGATCGAGCCTGCCCATCCGGAACGAGCTCCTCGTCGACACGACGTGCATCGTACGTCCCGAGACCTCGGCGCCTGCTCCGCACCCCGTCTGCAGGCCGGCCACGACCGGGGGCGCGGGGCGCGCGGGCGGCTCCCCGCCTCGTACGCTCGTGACGGTGGACGAGGTGCTGGATCCGGGTCCGTTCTTCCACGGCACGAAGGCGGACCTGCGGGTCGGTGACCACCTCACGCCGGGGTTCCGCTCGAACTACCGGCCCGAGGTCGTGATGAACCACGTCTACTTCACCGCGCTGCGCGACGGTGCCGCGCTCGCCGCGGAGCTGGCGGCGGGCGACGCGGCGCCGCGCGTCTACGTCGTCGAGCCGACGGGACCTTTCGAGGACGACCCGAACGTCACCGACAAGAAGTTCCCGGGCAACCCGACCCGCTCCTATCGCAGCACCGAGCCCCTCGTGGTCGTCGGCGAGGTCGCCGACTGGCCCCGGCTGGCTCCCGAGGCGCTCCGGCCGTGGCGGGAGCGGGTGGCGGCCCTCCTCGCCGACGAGGCCAACGAGATCGCCAACTGACCTCGGCGCCTCGGCGCCCGGCCGTCAGCAGGGTGTCCGTCGATTGCCCCGCGGCCGGTCAACGGGCCAGGGTAAGGCCGTGAACCGCACCGACAGGTTGTACGCCCTCGTGGAGGAGCTGCGCGCGGCGGCGCCGAGCTGGCGCAGCGCGACGTGGCTCGCGTCGCGGTTCGAGGTGAGCGCTCGAACGATCGAGCGGGACATCTCCGCGCTGCAGCAGGCGGGTGTGCCGATCTACGCCACGCCCGGCCGTCGCGGCGGGTACGCGATCGACGTCCAGCACACGCTGCCGCCGTTGAACCTCTCGGCCGCCGAGGTGGCGGCGGTGGCGACGGCGCTCGCCGCCGACAGCGGGGCGCCGTTCACGCACGCGGGCCGGACCGCGCTGCAGAAGATCCTCGCGGTGCTCGGTGAGGTGGACGCCGAGGGTGTCCGCGCCCTGGCGTCTCGCGTGCGCGTGTTCGACCGGCTCGACGCCCCCGGCCGCCCCGCGTCGGTGGTGGAACGAGCGATCGTCACGAGGGAGGTCCTCGAGATCGCCTACCGCGACCACGCGGGCGCGGTGTCGACGCGCGCCGTCGAGCCGGTGGCGGTGCTCGGTGTGCGTCCGCACTGGTACCTGTGGGCGTGGTGCCGGCTGCGCGACGCACCCCGTTCGTTCCGCCTGGACCGGATCACCGCCGCCGCGTCGACGCACGAGGCGGCTCCCGATCGTGGCCTCGACCCGGCGGACCTCGAGCTCTCCGAACTGGTCGGACGAGGGATCCTCGGCACCTGATCCCCGCGGGGCAGGTCGGCCGCGAAACATCGACAGCACGTTGTCGCCGAGGACGCCGACGATGTCGGCATGACCCCGAGCCCGAACCCGTTCCACCTCACGAGCGAGGACCAGATCACGGCGATCCTCGGGGAGCCGCCGGCGTTCGTCCGGGGCAAGGTCGGCGATCACGTCGATGCGTCGGCGGCGGCGTTCATCGCCCGGTCACCGCTCGTCCTCGTCGGCACCGTCGACGCCTCCGGCGGCATCGACGTGTCGCCCAAGGGCGACGCCCCGGGATCGGTCCGGCTCGCGGGCCCTCGGTCGCTGCTGATCCCGGAGCGGACGGGCAACCGGCTCGCCTTCGGGCCCCGCAACGTCCTCGCCACCAACCGGATCGGCCTCATCTTCCTCGTCCCCGGCCAGCGAGAGACGCTCCGGGTCAACGGCTCGGCGGCGCTCTCGATCGACCCCACCCTCCTCGAGCAGCTGGGCGCACGCGGCGCGCCGGCCCTGCTGTGCACCGAGGTCACGGTGGAGGAGTGCTTCTTCCATTGCGGCAAGGCCCTGATCCGGTCTCGCGTGTGGGAGCCCGAGACGTGGCCGCGCGATGAGGGCTCGCTGATGGTCGCCCACGTCGTCGACGCGCTCGGCGGGGATCCGGCGCTCGCACCGATCGTCAGCGCCCAGCTCGAGCAGAACTACGTCGACGACCTGTAGCCCCTCCAGCCCGTCGGCCGCCGGCGCCCCGCCTGGACGTCCGCCGACGTCAGGGACGGCGACCGAGGAAGCAGAGGAACTCCGTCTGCTCGTCGGCCCCCGGCGGCGGCTCCACCTTCGGGCCGAAGACGCCCGGGCGGCGGATCATCTCGTCCATCGGCTTGAGCCCGGCGTAGGCGCCCGAGACCGCCTCGGCGTCGAGCTGCTCGTCACCGCCCACCGCGCGGGCGAGGTCCCAGGTGTGGACGAGGACGTCGGTCGCGATCAGCCGGCCGATCAGCTGCTCGGCGGGCATCGGCCCGAACGGTCCGGGCAGGGTGGTGCCGAGGTCGGCCGTCGACAGCGCACCCAGGAAGCGGTCGCGTGCGTCGCCCCAGGCGTCGACGATCTCGTCGTCGGCCGAGATCTGGCGCGGCTCCCCGCCGGTGAGGCCGGCGGCGACGCCGGACAGGTTGTTCCCGATGTGCGTGACGACGTCTCGCGCCGTCCACCCCTCGCACGGCGCCGGGTTCGACCAGCTGCCGGGCGGCGTCGCCCGCACCCGATCGTCGAAGCCCCGCACCAGCCGCGTCGCCCGCTGCACCACCTCGTCGCTCATGTCGAGGAGAGTATTCACGAGCGAGCCGCCGACCGGTGTCGGGGGCCGGAGGAGGAGCGCCCGATGGCTGAGCTGATCTACGCGTCGAACACGTCCCTGGACGGCTGGACGGAGGACGCCGCCGGCGCGCTCGACTGGGCGCCGCCGGACGACGACGTGTTCGTCGCGATCACGGGGCTGATGGGGTCGGCCACCACCTACCTCTACGGCCGGCGCATGTACGAGACGATGGCGGTCTGGGAGACGGACCCCGCGCTCGCCGAGCGGTCGGAGCTGACCGCCCGCTTCGCGTCGGTGTGGCAGGCGGCCGACAAGGTCGTGCACTCGACCACCCTCGCGGCCGTCCCGACGGCCAGGACGAGGCTGCGGCGCGACCTCGACCCCGACGACGTGCGCGCGCTGAAGGAGGCGTCGGACGGCGACCTGCTCGTCGGCGGGCCGACCCTCGCGGCGCAGGCGCTCCGTGCCGGGCTCGTCGACGAGGTGCAGCTCTTCGTCTGGCCGATCGTCCTCGGCGGCCGGAAGCCCGCGCTGGCGGCCGACGCCCGCGCCGACCTCGAGCTCGTCGAGCACCGGCGCGTCGGCGCCGGCGGCGTCCTCCACCTGCGCTACCGCGTGAGGTAGCGGCACCTCCGCGACGCACGGGCCGGGCACACTGGGTCGGTGGAGCACGACGACGACCTGCGGACCCTCGGGGGCCTCGTCGTGCCCGCCACCGCGATGACGTGGACGTTCGCCCGCTCGGGCGGCGCCGGCGGCCAGCACGTGAACACGACGTCGTCGAAGGCGACCCTCGCCGTCGCCACCGCCGAGGTCCGGGGTCCGGCCGCTGCGCTGGAGCGCGTCGTGCGCGCGCTGGGGCCGGAGCTCCGCGTCACGAGCCAGACCTCCCGGAGCCAGTGGCGCAACCGCCAGGAGTGCCGGGAGCGGGCGGCGGAGGCGCTCGACGCCGCAGCGCGCCCACCGTCGCCGCCGCGGCGGCCGTCCCGTCCCACGCGGGGATCGGTGCAGCGTCGTCTCGACGGCAAGCGGCGCGACAGCGAGAAGAAGCAGGGGCGCCGTCCCGCCGGCTGGTGATCGGCGCAGCGCGCGTCGGAGCTCGGCGGCAGCGGGCGACGCTCCGCCACGCCCTCAGGGTGCGGTGGTGGAGGTGCTCCCGGCTGCCGGCACGGTGGCGACCGTCGCCGTCGAGCTGGGGGCCGTCGTCCCACCCATCTCCTCGAGCGTCTGGTTCGCCTTGTCGTTGCCGAGCAGCACGAGCACGCTGACGCCCTCGGGCAACGTGCCGCCCTCGACGGGCGCCGGCGTGGGCAGCGCCGAGGGCGCCGCCGCGCCCATCAGCGTCGCGACCGACTGCGCGACCGCCTGGGCCTCGGCCACCGCGGGGTCGTAGTGGACGACGCTGGCGTCGAGGGTCTGCGACGCGTTCAGCGCCTCGCCGGTCGTGAAGCCGCGACCCTGCAGCGCGGTGGTGAGCCGCCCGGCCACGCCGTTCACGCCCGATGCGTTCGCGACGGACACGGTGGCACCGGCTGTCACGATCTGCGGCGCCCCGGTGGTGGTCGGCGCCGCGGTGGTGACGACGACGGAATCACCGACGCTCGTCGTCTGCGTGGCGGCGTCGGTGGTCGCGACCGTGCTGATGGAGCCCTCGTCGTCGCCGTCGTCGTCGCGGATCTGGCGCAGGATGAAGAACCCCGCCACCACCGCGACGAGCGCGATGACGATCGCCGCCGTCGATCCCATCGGGGACGACGACGCCCCCGCCGTGTCCCGCCCCCGGCGCGGCTGCTCGCTGCTCATGCGTTCCGACCTCCTCGCTCTCCGGTGGCTCCGTCGCCCGACGCGCCGTCGAGTCGCGCGCGGCGCCGTCGCTCGCGCTGGCGGCGCAGGCGGCGGACCACGAGCGGGTCGAACGAGAGCGCGCCGGGATGGTCGAGGAGCTCGTTGAGCGCCTGATAGTACTCCTCCGTCGAGCACGCGAACCGAGCGCGGATCAACGTGTCGCGGGCCGCCTCCTCCATCCACCAGCTCGACTCGAACTCGACGATCGCGCGCTGGCGCTCCGTGAGCGGGGCCTCGGTCGGGATCTCGCCCGCAGCCGCGCCCGCGGGCTCGGCTGCGGGCAGGTCGGGCTCGTCGATCACGGCGCTTAGCCTGGCCGCCGGCCACAGCCGATACAAGGACCCTCCGCAGCTAGCCTCCGGCGGATGCCGAGCGCACCCGAGGCGTCGACGCCGTTCTTCATCGGTGTCGCCGGCGGCACGTGCTCCGGCAAGACCACCGTCAGCGAGCGGCTGGCGGCGCTCACGGGCGAGCAGCACCTGGCGCTCATCAAGCTCGACTCGTACTACGTCGACCGGACGCACCAGCCCTTCGACGAGCGAGCTGCGGCCAACTACGACCACCCCGACGCGTTCGACTGGGCCCTCCTGAACGACCACATCGCCGCGCTGACGGCGGGCGCGCCGGTGCCGGTGCCGGTCTACGACTACACGGTGCACAACCGCAGCGGCGAGGTCCGCGTGGTGCATCCCGCACGCATCGTCGTCGTCGAGGGGATCCTGGTGCTCTACGAGCCGACCCTGCGGAACCGCTTCGACCTCAAGGTGTACATCGACACCGACGCGGACGTGCGCCTCATCCGCCGGTTGCGCCGGGACGTCGCCGAGCGCGGCCGCACGACGGAGAGCATCGTCCACCAGTACCTGACGACGGTGCGCCCGAGCCACGAGCAGTTCATCGAGCCGAGCAAGCGCTACGCCGACGTGATCTTCCCCGAGGGCGCGAGCAACGCACCGGCGCTCGACGTGCTGCTGGCCCGCGTGCGCGAGCTCGTCGCTCCCGCTCCCTGACGACCTGCCGCCCGGCTCCGGTCAGCTCGCGACCGGCTCGACGACGCCGAGGACGTGCTCCCAGAGGCGGCGTGCGTGCTCGTCGCTCCACATCACCCGGCTCCCGTAGGGGGCGAACCGGAACGCGGTGCGCGGGACCTCGGTCGCGACGCCGCGGCCGTCGCGCAGCAGGGCCACCATCTCCCTCGGCCAGGTCCGCACGTCGTCGACATCGGGCCGGATCATCGTGTCACTCATGCCCCTGTCCTCGGCAGCGCGGTGCGAACGCTGGAGGTGACGATGCCGCCGGTCGACAGAACCCACCATCTGCTGCGGTGCAGGCGCATCACCCCGGCGGCGCACCGACCTGATGACGTTCACGTGTCGACGTTGTTCTCGAACTGGTGTTCGTCTAGGCTCACCCCATGGTTCCGCGGGAGATCACGTCGCTCGGGGCATCGGTCGCCGGTGTGCTGGGCCTCGATGCGGACGCGTTGGACGACGTGACGTTGCACGAGGCGGTGGTGGCGGCGTGCCGCCAGCAGCACCTGCTCGCGGCGGCCGCCGCCCAGCTGGTCGCGTCGTGGGTGGAGCGTGGGGTGTGGGCCGGTGATGGATCGCGCAGCGCGGCGGCGCGGCTGGCCAACGAGGCCCACGAGTCGATCGCGAGCGCCCGCCGGGCGATCCGCCGGGCACGGGCGCTCGCGCAGATGCCCGTCGCGCAGGCGGCGGTGGCGGAGGGGCGGGTGTCGATGGACCACGTCGACGTCCTCGCCGCTGCCCGCGCCCACGGCCGCGACCAGGTGTTCGCCGACGCCGAGGAGACGTTGGTCGAGGGGTGCGCCGAGCTGCGCTACAGCGATGGTGCCCGGATGGTGCGCTACTGGACGTCCGCCGCGGACGACACGCTGGGTCGTGACCCGCAGGCCGTGGTCCGCCACCAGGCCGAGCGGTCCTTCGTGCGGACGTCGCCGATGCTGGACGGCATGGTCCGCCTCGACGCCGAGCTCGACCCCATCGCCGGCGCCACCGTCACCGCGGTCTTGGACCGCATCGAACGCGAACTCCACCTGTCGGATCAGGCCGCCGGCGTCACCCGCACCATCCCGATGCGCCGTGCGGCCGCGCTGGTCGAGATGGCCTGCCGCGCCACCAGGGAGAAGCCGGGGCGGCGGCCGCGGCCGCTGTTCAGCGTCGTCATCGGCGACGACCGGTTCTCCCAGCTGTGCGAGCTCGCCGACGGCACCGTCATCACCCCCGGCCACCTCCTCACCCACCTCGCCACCGCCGACATCGAGACCTTCCTCTTCGACGGCCACACGGTGATCGCGAGCTCACCCCGACGCACCTTCACCGGCCGGCTCCGCCGCGCCATCGAACTGCGCGACCGGCGCTGCCAACACCCCGCCGGCTGCGACGAACCCGCCCCACGCTGCGACGTCGACCACATCGTCCCCGCCAGCCACGGCGGACCCACCAGCCACACCAACGGCCGCCTCGGCTGC